>ERZ1026947.145-NODE-145-length-53080-cov-7.402659_pt1 | contig 53080 bp, 45 predicted proteins | sample MGYA00519568_ERZ1026947 | MGnify/ENA primary metagenome ERZ1026947 (study PRJEB26926, sample SAMN06164744) | human gut metagenome | biome: ENVO:00009003; feature: ENVO:2100002; material: ENVO:00002003 | host: Homo sapiens | place: USA | collected 2012 ...
TCGGCAGCGTCAGATGTGTATAAGAGACAGTCCTATATCTGTGATATTATGTCAGGCCTCCTTCGAGTGGAAGACAGACGATCACATGCGGTTGCCCACCTAGCGTCAGCTAGGAGTCAAAAGGCAGGAACCGGCATCCCGGATATATTTTTTTGGAGGAAAATACGTGAAAAAGAAGATACTCACGTTTGTTTTATTGCTGGTTGTAACGGGAATCCTTATGATTGCCGGTCATGAGATCGCACGGCATATGCACAAAGCAGAACAAAATACGGAGACAACCGAAGCAGTTATAGATTATAGCGTATATTACACATATGGAGATGTGGAGAAGGTCGTCAGTTATCTGGCAGATACAAAGGCAGAATCTGAGGCATTATCCCGTTTGATCGATCCTTTGAAGAAGAGTGAAGCAATCGATGTGGCGTTTGTGAAGTCAGTGGCACAGGTAATACAGGTAAAAACGTCCATATATGAGGAAGCACTAAATGGAAAGAAGGATTCTGACTATGTGACAAAGGCAGAATTCGAGGACTTCTATGAGCGGATCGTCGCGTCGGCAACCGTGAAGGGCCTGCTTCGCAAGGATGTTCTGGTGCTTGCAATATCAGAGGAGGATAAAACGTCTTTTTCTGATGGACAGGACACCTATAATGCAGAATTTGAAATTGATGAAACCTATGAGGGAAATGTGCTCGATGTCTATATGAAGAATGGTATGATCTTCAAGATTAACAGCCTTGGCAATTCTGAAATTACATTGCAGAATGTATGGGTGAAGGAAATCTCTGACGGTATGTGTACATTCTTATATGGGAATCTGGAGAAGACATATCCGGTACGGAGTGAAGCGGAACTGCCGGATGCTGGTATTGCGGTTGCCACGAGCCTGGATGCAGACAGACAGACGGTGGATCCTTATGAGACAGACGGCTATGTGGCAGATCTTGTCTTTAACTATGCAGGAATCTGTAAGATTGAACGATCACAGAAGGTGCTGCGTGGCAGAGTCATTTCAACGGGAGATACAGACGTTCAGGTGGAAAATATCGGAGGACTCACACTTGCGGAGCATTATAAAATGTATAACGTCTATGAGGATGCCATAGATGAGGAGAGCCTTTCCCTGTTGACCGGCTATTCGTATGTGGATATGTATCTGCAGGATGGAAAAGTCGGGGCTGTCGTGATCAATCAGGAACTGAAAAGCGAGGATATCCGCGTAATTATCAGTAATGATGATTACACATCCTATGAGATGGAAATGGTACAGCTCACAGCGACATCTGCGTTTACAGTAACGAATCCGGATGATACAGAGACGAAGTATCAGGCAGGTGATATGGTGACGATTCAGGCATCGGAGTATGAAAAAGACGAAGTGCTGAAGGTGGAGCCGGATACACACAGCGGGCGGATCAAACTGCTCAGTGTGACACGGGAATGTGGCAATCCGGAATACGATGGTCTAATAGAGTTAGATGTACACGATGGCTATATCTATGTGATAAATGAACTTTCGCTGGAACGTTATCTGGCGAATGTCGTGGCAAATGCAATGCCGTCTGATTATCCGGATGCGGCGATGCAGGCAATGGCAATCTGCGCCAGAGGAACCGCTTATGCAAAGCTTAAGGATGAGAGTTATGCCGAATATCATGCGCATCTTGATGATTCCAGTCTGTGTCAGGTATATAATAATGTGGCGGAAACAGATGCATCGATCCGCGCGGTAAAGGATACATACGGGCTTGTTCCGACATATCACGGAACGCTGATCGTGCCGATGACATTTAATACATCCTTTGGAACTACCTGTACAAATGCGGAGATCTGGGGAGGCGATGCGTATAGTTACCTGGAGTCCAATGTGGAGAATCTTGATAAGACTAAGATTGATTTATCGGATGAAACAGATTTTGAGGCATTTTTGACAGATAGTGGTGCGTATACTATTATAGATAAAGATTCGCCGTATTACCGGTGGAATATTACATTTACGCAGGAAGAGATGACAGAAGCCATCGAGACAGTTCTGGAGAACCGTAAATCTCTGATGGCAGATGCAATACTTGTCGAGGATGATGACGGGAAGTTTGTATCATCAGAGGTGCCGGAACTTGGAACCGTGACAGCGATTGAAGTAACAGAACGCACGGTGAGTGGTGTCGTATCCAGACTTGTAATCCACGGAAGCAAACATACGATATCCATCAGCGGACAGAGCAATATCCGCGCAATCTTAAATCCGGTCAAACAGGAGATTGTACGACAGGATGGTTCCTCCGTGACGGGCTGGACATCACTCCCAAGTCCGTATTATTATGTGGAGAAGACGGAAGATGGATTCATCGTTCATGGTGGCGGATTCGGACACGGTGCAGGCATGAGTATCTATGGTGCGGGTGTACTTGGCAGACAGGGAAAAAGCTACAAATATATATTACGGCATTATTTCTCATATGTTGATTTTGCATCGATTTATACGATGGAAGATGGAGAACAAATGACAGATTCAAAATAACAAAACGGGGGATGTATGAAAAAGGTCGTTCGGTTTATTATTAAATTTGTGAACAAAGCAACCGCAGACAGCGTGCCGGCATATGCGGCGCAGGTTGCTTTCTTTGTCATGCTTTCTTTTTTTCCGTTTATGATGCTGCTAGTCATGATTGCATCAAAGCTGTTCGTCATGAACACAAATGTACTTGGTTATATTTTGCGTGTCGTACCGAGTGGACTCGAATCATATGTGGCATATATCGTCGATGATGTGGTCAATGCAAATGTCCAGTCGTTTACCCTCATTACAGTGTTTGTCAGTTTGTGGTCTGCAGCGAAGGGCATTCAGGCTCTTTCTACAGGATTAAATAAGATTTATGGCGTGGAACAAAACAAGAATTATTTCCTTGTCCGTCTGATCTGTGCGCTGTATACACTGGTGTTCATGCTGCTCTGTCTGGTCGTGATTGCGATTCAGGCATTCGGTTCACAGATTGCACATAAGATTATCAATAATTACCCGGCATTTGCAGATGCAACACTATTGATATTAAGCTTGAAGAATGTTGTGACATTTCTTGTGATATTTATCTTTTTGCTTTTGATCTATTACCAGCTTCCGAACCGGCGCGGGCATATGCGGCATGAGTTTTCCGGAGCTGTGCTTGCATCACTTGCATGGATGCTGATGACACGGGGATTTTCCGTATATATCAAATATTCGGCGGATAATTCAAAGATGTATGGCAGTATGACATCTGTCGTATTGATTATCATCTGGCTGTATATCGGTATGCAGATTGTTTTGTATGGTGCAGAAATCAATTATTATCTGTCAGATCTGATCTGGAAATACCGGGAAAAATACCACATGAAGAAAAAAGCTAAACGGGAAGAAAAACAAAAAATTAAAAAAAATCAGAAAGAAAAAGCAGAGATATCTTAAGGCCAATCGGTTGACACTCCCCAAGGGATGTGCGATAATCTAACAGATATAATTATAACAAGATGGAGGGACAAAGATGTACAGTTTTGATGAAATAGCAAATTTCGATCCAGAGATTGCACAGGCAATGACGGACGAGATCAACAGACAGGATCATAATATTGAGCTGATCGCATCAGAGAATATCGTATCCAAGGCAGTTATGGCAGCTATGGGAAGTCCGCTTACGAACAAGTACGCAGAGGGATATCCGGGAAAGCGTTATTATGGCGGATGTGAGTATGTTGATGTAGTGGAAGACCTTGCTAGAGAGCGGGCAAAGAAGTTGTTTGGATGTGAATATGTCAATGTTCAGCCACATTCCGGCGCACAGGCAAATATGGCAGTATTCTTCGCTATTTTGCAGCCGGGCGATACATTTATGGGAATGAATCTGGCACATGGTGGACATCTGACACACGGTTCACCGGTCAATATGTCAGGTAAGTATTTCAATGTCGTACCTTACGGTGTTAACGATGATGGTTTTATTGATTATGATGAGGTACTCCGCATTGCGAAGGAATGCAAGCCGAAGATGATCGTAGCTGGTGCATCTGCATATGCGAGAGCAATTGATTTCAAGCGTTTCCGTGAGATTGCAGATGAGGTTGGCGCAGTACTTATGGTAGATATGGCACATATCGCAGGTCTGGTTGCTGCCGGACTTCATGAAAGCCCAATCCCATACGCACACGTAACAACAACCACAACGCACAAGACATTGCGTGGTCCGCGTGGTGGTATGATTCTTTCCAGCAATGAAGTAAATGAGAAATATAACTTCAATAAGGCAGTGTTCCCAGGTATTCAGGGTGGTCCTCTGATGCACGTGATTGCCGGTAAGGCTGTCTGCCTGAAGGAAGCACTGACAGATGAATACAAAGAGTATCAGAAGCAGGTTGTGAAGAACGCAGCATGTCTGGCACAGGCACTGACTGAGCGTGGATTCAAGATCGTATCCGGCGGTACAGACAATCACCTGATGCTTGTTGACTTACAGAACCTTGACCTGACCGGTAAGGAAGTGGAGAAGCTTCTCGATTCTGTTCATATCACAGCGAACAAGAATACGGTACCGAACGATCCAAAGTCGCCATTTGTTACAAGTGGTATCCGTCTTGGTACACCGGCTATCACAACACGTGGTGCAAAAGAAGATGATATGATTGTGATCGCAGATGCAATCAAGGCTGCAGTCATTGACAAGGATAATGACAAGGCAATGGCACTTGTAAAGAGCATCACAGACAAGTATCCATTGTATGCATAATACAACATTCTGTGGGATATGCATATCAGCCGGAACCGACGTATAAATGATGTGCAAGTGGTAAAAATGTATCTATAAAAGATACAGAAATGTTCGATAATAAGAAATGCAAAACCGGGGGCTGCGCGAGAGGGAATCCGTTCCCTTGACACGAGGCTTCCGGTTTATTATGTTAAAAAAATATGTTACTCATGGTTGTGTGAGATTTATAGATAAGTACGCTTGAATAACGGAGAATGATATATGGAAAATCAGCAGAAAAATTCCGCCCCGGAGAACGGTTCGGACAACCGGAATTCGAATAATAATAACAATAAGAAAAAGCCATCCAGGACGGTGGTGATATGGATCGTATCCATTCTATTGACATTTATGATCTGGCAGGGAATTACGGCGATACAGCAGTCCAAACAGGAGAAGATCACGTATGACACGTTCCTGCAGATGCTTGATGATAAATTAGTTACCGATGTGAAGCTTTACAATGACCGGATCAGCTTCACGCCGATCTCAAAGGAGACGGGCGCGGAGATGGACAAGACGTATTATGTGATCCGCATCAGCGATTACAAGATCGTGGACCGTCTGCAGAAGGCAGGCGTACAGTTCGAGGAAGTGGATGAAGGGAAGAATGCAGTCGTTTCGACGATTCTCTCGTATGTGGTAATGATCGGAGCCTTCTATCTGTTGATGTCGTTACTGATGCGGAATATGTCCAAATCCGGCGGCATCGGAAAAAGTAATGCGAAGATGTATGTGGAGAAGAAAACCGGCGTGACATTCGCGGATGTTGCAGGTCAGGAGGAGGCAAAGGAATCCCTCTGTGAGATGGTAGATTTCTTAGATCAGCCGGACCGATACTTAAAGATCGGTGCGAAGCTGCCGAAGGGGGCCCTGCTTGTAGGACCTCCGGGGACCGGTAAGACGCTGCTTGCGAAGGCAGTTGCCGGCGAGGCGAATGTTCCGTTCTTTTCGCTGTCCGGTTCGGAGTTTGTAGAGATGTTCGTTGGTGTCGGTGCGAGCCGTGTGCGTGATCTGTTCAAAAAGGCGAACAATATGGCACCGTGTATCATATTTATCGATGAGATCGATGCGATCGGAGGAAAGCGTGACACGCGTCATGGCGGTGGCGATTCCGAGCGGGAACAGACCTTGAACCAGCTCTTATCGGAGATGGATGGTTTCGACAGCTCGAAGGGAATTATCGTTCTTGCAGCCACAAACCGTCCGGAGGTACTCGATAAGGCATTGCTTCGTCCGGGACGATTCGACCGTAGAATCATCGTGTCAAAGCCGGATATGCAGGGACGTATCGATACACTCAAAGTACATTCGAAGAATGTGAAGATGGATGAGACGGTAGATTTCAAGGAGCTGGCACTTGTCACATCCGGTGCCGTCGGTGCAGATCTTGCGAATATCATCAATGAGGCGGCGTTGATGGCTGTCCGTAACAAGCGGGATTATGTATCCCAGAAGGATCTGATCGCTTCGGTGGAAGTCGTATTCGCCGGAAAAGAGAAGAAGGAGAAGCTGCTCTCTCCAAGAGAGAAGAAGATTGTTGCCTATCATGAGGTTGGACATGCGCTTGTTGCCGCATTGCAGAAGAACACACTTCCAATCCAGCGTATCACGATTGTACCTCGTACATCCGGTGCACTTGGCTATGTATGGCAGGTGCCGGAGGAAGAGAAGCAGCTGCAGACGAAGAAGGAAATGGAAGAGGATATCGTGACATTTCTGGCTGGCCGTGCAGCGGAGGAGCTGAAGTTTGATTCCGTTACGAATGGTGCTTCCAACGATATCGAGAAGGCGACGAGTCTGGCACGGACGATGATCACGATGTACGGTATGTCCGAGAAGTTCGGTATGGTGCAGCTCGAAGGCGTAACCGGAGAATACTTGGATAACCGCCGAGTACTAAATTGTTCTTCCGAGACAGAGACGAAGGTCGATACCGAAGTCAAGAACATGATGAAAGCAAGCTATGAGAAGGCATACAAGTTGCTGAAAAAGAATATGCCGATACTCGATGCAATCGCACAGGTACTCTACGAGAAGGAGAACCTGAGCGGTAAGGAATTCATGGAACTGTATGAGAAATACCAGAACGTGAAGCTTACGGAAGCGGAGAAGGTACAGTAGGAAACGTGATTTTTAATAAATAGCAGGAAACGTTTTTGTGGTTTCTATATCCGTATGTATTCATGTCTGGAAATATAAATATGATTGGAACTTAGAAGTACTTAATGTTCTGTAAATATTCAGCAATGTTTGAACACGATGTTCAAACAAGCCGCCACTGAGCCACGGATGGCGAATTGGCGGCGGTTGCGTACGATATTAAAATATACAGCAGAACATTTAGTACTTCTTAGTTTCAATTCATCTTATATTTCCAGACATGGATACATAGATATAGAAATCACAAAACGTCTCGAATATGTGGAGGAAAATCAAAATGGAATACAATTTCTTTGCGACCGTGGCGCGCATGAAATATATTGAGCGTTGGGCGCTCATGCGGAACACATACCCGGAGACCTTGTCCGAACATAGTTTGGAGGTAAGCATGCTGGCGCATGCGCTCTGCGTGATCGGGAATGTGCGGTATGGCAAGCATTTAGATGCCGACAAGGCGGCAGTGATCGGACTGTATCACGATGCGTCCGAGATCATCACCGGAGATATGCCGACACCGATCAAATATTACAATAACCGGATGAAGGATCTGTTTCATTCCATCGAGGATGAAGCGTGCGAGAAGCTGATCGGACAGCTTCCGGAAGATCTGCAGGCATATTACCGGGACTACTGCTTCAGGCAGGAGAATGATACAGAAGAGACGAAGTATCTGTGGAAGCTTGTAAAGGCGGCAGATAAGCTCTCTGCATTGATCAAGTGCATGGAGGAAGAAAAAACCGGTAACCGGGAATTCGTCAAGGCGAAGGAAAGTACGGAGCAGATGGTGCAGGAGCTATCCGATAGCTACCCGGAAGTAAAGGACTTCGTGCAGGAATTCCTGCCAGCTTATGCGAAGACGCTGGATGAGTTGAATTAAAAAAACACGTCGGTACAAAAAAAATAGGGGCTACCATTTCAGGTAGTCCCTATTTTTGTATCCGCTGCGTATTTTCTCTGATCGGGAGCGTGTCTGCGTGAGATTATATCATGCCGATTGATTTATCATAGCATATATGCTTGCGCTGAGAAATTACGCATTCTCTAACTTTGCAATCGCAGCATTGATTCTTGCAAGTGTCTCGTCCTTGCCAAGGATACTCATAAGCTCGGTTGCGCCGCCCGGTGTTGCCTGCTTGCCGGATACAGCGGTACGAAGCGGCCACATGACAAATCCGGTCTTGTACTCGTGCTCTTTACCGAATGCAGAGAGCGATGCGAACAAACTGTCATTGTCGAAGGCTTCCTGTGCCTCAAGAACCGGAAGTACTTCTTTTAATAACTGCAGTGAATTCTCTGCGTTTGTCTTCATCTTCTTGTGTGTATACATTGCGATATCGTATTCCGGTACGGCTGCTAAGAAATCAATCTGATCCTTGATGTCCGGGAATACTTCGATTCTTGTCTTTACCATAGCGGCGATCTTCTTCGCATCCATCCTGTCGCCAACGACTTCTTTGATGTAAGGAAGTGCCATCTCGTAGAACTTTTCGTCGTCCATTGCCTTGATGTACTCGCCGTTCATCCATTTGAGCTTTGTCATATCTAAAACTGCCGGGGACTTGGAGATATTGTGGTAGTCAAATGCTTCTATAAGCTCCTGCAAAGAGAAGATCTCACGGTTATCCTCCGGACTCCAGCCGAGCAATGCAACGAAGTTGATGATCGCTTCGGTCAGGAATCCCTGCTCCAACAGATCCTCGAAGGATGAGTGACCGCTACGCTTGGAAAGCTTCTGGTGATCTTCGTTCGTGATCAGTGGACAGTGGATATAGGTTGGAACCTCCCATCCAAATGCCTCGTAGAGACGGTTGTACTTTGGAGAGGAAGATAAATATTCATTTCCGCGGACAACATGTGTGATGTTCATCAGATGGTCGTCTACAACATTTGCGAAGTTGTAGGTTGGGAAACCATCGGACTTGATCAGGATCATGTCGTCAAGCTCGATATTCGGAACCGTGATGTCGCCATACAGCTCGTCAGAGAATGTCGTTGTGCCCTCTTCCGGGTTGTTCTGACGGATAACATATGGCTTGCCTGCAGCAAGATTTGCCTCAACCTCTTCCTTCGAAAGGTGTAAACAGTGCTTGTCGTAACGGGAGATGGTCTTTCCCTCGAATTCTGTGACAAGTGTCTTCAGACGGCACTCATCGCAGAAGCAGTAGTATGCTTCACCCTTGTCGATCAGCTTCTTCGCGTATTCCAGGTAGATGCCCTGCTTCTGACGCTCGCTCTGGATGTATGGACCAACGCCGCCGTCCTTGTCCGGCCCTTCGTCGTGCTCAAGTCCTGTTTCCTTCAGGGTACGGTAGATGATGTCGACAGCGCCTTCTACCTCACGCTCCTGGTCCGTATCCTCGATACGCAAAATAAAATCGCCACCCTCGTGCTTTGCAATCAGGTATGCGTATAATGCAGTTCTCAAATTTCCTACATGCATCCGGCCGGTCGGGCTTGGTGCAAATCTTGTTCTAATCTTCTTTGCCATTTTAATATGATAGCCTCCTGTATAACAGATAAATTCTTAGGAAATTATAACAAAGGAAAAATCATTTTACAACATAATGTTGATTATTGAAATTATTTTTAGTATACTACAAAAGGATTGTTCTCATTTTTGGGAGTGGTTATTTTTTAAGAAAGCTGGGAAATGATATGGATCGATCAATGATTTCAATGATATATTTTGTCGCATTGCTTGCATTATTTCTGATTATGATTATAGCAACAATCGCTGTGATTGCAAGCAAGTCGAAGCGCCGCTATGATGACGAGGATGAGTTTGAAGATGGCACAGAGTATGAAGATGCGGAGCAGCCGGAAGATGAGCAGACAGTGTTTGATGATGCGGATGCCATGCTATCAGATGATTTCTATGTAGATAATCTGGATATGCCGGGTGGAGATTCTGCGCTTGCACAGGATGAGGCTGGCTATGACGATGAGTATGAAGATGAATACGCTGAGGATGGCGGGTATGATGCTGATACAGACGAGGGTGACTATGAAGAAGTTGATGCAGCCGATGTAGATGATTCTTACGAGGATTATGAGAACGTAGAAGTTGACGACTATGACGCAGAGCTTGATAGTGCATTTGATGTACCGGGATCTTTGCAGATTGATCACGAACAGGCAAATGCACCGACACAGGAGATTGACACAAAGGCAGTTAAGGAAGAACGATGGAATTCAATGCAGGAAAAGGAAACACCGGTGGAAGATGCAGATGTTATTCCAGAGATTGAAACAGAACTGGAAACACCAGTGGAAGATGCAGATATAGATATAACTGAGACATCAGAAACAGAGCACATAGAAGAAGCTATGTCGGATGTTTACGGGGAACCGGAAGATGAGGAAAGTAATTTCGCTGAACCGGAGGAAATTACGGATTCATCGGAATTGGAGAATATTACAGAAACGTCGGAGCTGATAGAAAAAGGTGTTCCAACAGAACAGGAACCGGAATCTGTTACAACGACAGAGGAACCAGCAGAAACTGAGATGCCGGTTGAATCTCCAAAGAAGCAGAAGAAAAAACATGTAAGAAAGCAGAAGAAACAACCGGAAGCGGTTGCAGAACCGAAACCAGAGGCTTCAAAAGAAGACTTTTCTGATTCGGCATTTGGACCGGATATTCCGGAGATCAATATCAGTAACGAAGCGCTTGCTGCGTCCGTACGGGAAGCAGAGGCGATGGGTGCAGCCATCATGGGAGATCTGAAGGCGGCAAAGGTGCCGGTTGAGACGATGTTTGGCATCAATGAAGAGCTTTCTTCCTATGGTTCAAAGAAGAATAAACGTGCGAAATCCAAGGTCGCAAGTGACGAGGATTTCTATTGGTATAACAAAGAGGATGCGGCAGACCGTCCGGCACGCCGTCCGATCGAAGCATATTATCACCATTTTAATATTGCAGATGACTGCATCGAGGATTTGTTGGTAGAGATGTATGACTGTGCATTGGTTCGTACTGAGGAAATCCGCTATATCGCATATGGCATTGAACCGCGGACACTTACGATGAAGGAGATTATGTCAGGTACGGTTTCCTTGAATGATCACAAGAAGAAGGAGCCGACGGAACAGGATCTGGTCCGCATCTACGAGAAGTGGTGTGGTTATGTGGATCATCTGCTGGATAAGGTGGAAATTCATGCAGACGAGTATACAATTCAGGAAATCCGCAAACAATTATGTGCGTACGGACGAAATGACGTCGATACATTATTGGAAGGAAAATAGACAAATATGGACATTATCAGACCGAGTATCGAGACCAAAGAGTTATTAGATCATTATTTACAGTACAATCATTACAGAGGATGCGAGTTCTCTGCTGCAAACAGTCTGTTCTGGTGTGATTTCTATCAGACGAAATTCACGATTTTAGAGGACATGCTTGTGTTTTGCAGAGTGGAGGATGGTGTCCCGACTTCGTTTACGTTCCCGGTTGGGGAACACGATCCGAAGGATGCATTTGACAGAGTGGTAGATTACTTTGAAGAAAGTAATCTGCCATTTACTATGTATATGGTGGAACCGGAAATGTTCGAGATGATCGAGCGTTGGTATCCGGGACAGTACAAGATTGAATATGACAGAGACAGCGCAGATTATCTGTACAGACAGGAGTCGCTTGCGACACTTGCGGGCAAGAAGCTGCATGCAAAGCGGAACCATATCAACCGGTTTTTAGAGAATTATCCGGATTACCAGTATGAGCGGATCAATTGGAAAAACTGGCAGGAATGTCTGGAATTAGAAGAAGCCTGGGCGCGTGAGAATAATCCGGAGCACGATGGGGATAAGGAAAATGAGAAAGCAATCATTGCCTATGCGCTGGAGCACCGGAAGATGTTTGGCATGATTGGCGGACTGATCCGCGCGGATGGCAAGGTTGTTGCGTTTACTCTGGGAGAACGGTTAACAGAAGACACCTTTGATGTTCATTTTGAAAAGGCATACGCAGATGTACAAGGTGCGTATGCCATGATTAATCGGGAATTCGTCAGACGGGAACTGTCTGACTATACCTATATAAACCGGGAAGAAGATATGGGAATCCCGGGACTCCGACAGGCAAAGCTGTCCTATCAGCCGGACAGCCTTGTGGAGAAAGGAATTGTAACTAAGACTCGGACGCCGTAGATTCCGGTGCTCCAAGTTTTTCCATGAATAAGGTTAATGCTACACATGCAACCAGCAGAACCACACCGACGATGATGGATGTGGCGGAAGTCCCTTTCATGCTGTATTCCTGATTTACTTTATAGAATATTGAAATTGGCGAAGAGGCTACAAGTGCGAAGATTCCGCTGAACGTCGCAGATGTAAAATGCTTCAACAGATAGCTTATGAGCTTGGAGATAAAGAAGATTCCAAGTACACAGCCAATCGCAAAAGGGATCAGGATGTAAAGCTGATTCAGCATGCCCTGCAGATTCAGTGTGCGGAGAGCCTCTACAAACTGTTTTACAGAATTGATAACACCAAAGTAATATCCAAGGATCATAAGCACTAAAGAGCCACTGACACCAGGGATTACCATGGTTGCACTTGCGATAATACCCATGAAGAAGATCTTCACGATCATACCGGCGCTTGCGGTAAGTGCAATGCCGCTTTCGCTGTCACCATTTAAAAATACCATTGCCATTGCTATGACAAGTAAAATCAAAAATACAAGAATGTTCACAAGCAGAGATTTTTTCTCCTCACTTTGCCAGCCGTCCTTCAGGGAACGTAAGATAGCTGGAATACCTCCGATGATCAGTCCTGTAAATGCACAGGAAGTTGCAAAAGGAAAGTTTGCAAGCAGCCACGGAATGATATAAGTAAAACCAACAATTCCAATTGCCATTCCGAGTATGATCGGAAGCAGGGTAAAAAAGCTCTTTTTGAAGCTTTTCAAGAGGCTGGAAATTGCATTCAGCAGTTTGTCATAGATGCCGAACGAAACTGCCATCGTACCTCCGCTGACCCCTGGAATAACGTTTGCGATACCGACAAAAACACCTTTGATCAGATCAACTAAAAAATTCACGTTTTCTTACTCCTTCATTATTATATTGAATGTATAATACAAACTTTTGAAATTATACTATGAAAGGTATAAAAAAACAATTTGAAAAAGATAAATAAATTATAAATTATGAAAAACTTATGAATTCGTATAAGAATGGGTTGCAATTCATGTTTTGACATGCTATTATATGTAGTATTAAAAACTACGTGTAATAGTTCTGAAAGAGTTGAAAGGCGAAAACTATGAAATATAAGATTGTTGGAGACAGCTGTTGCGATTTTACAGCTGAGGATCTGAAAAAAGAATATATCAGCCGGGTGCCATTGATTCTCACAGTTGGAGACACGGATGTGATTGACGATGATACATTTGATCAGGAGAAATATCTGGATATGGTAGATCGTTGTCCGGATTGTCCGCGTTCATCCTGCCCATCCCCGGAGAACTACATGCAGCATTTTGAGGGTGCAGAGAATGTATTTGTAGTGACACTTTCTTCTAAGCTGAGTGGATCCTACAACAGCGCGATGCTGGCAAAGCAGATCTATCAGGAGAACCATCCGGATGTGAAGATTCATGTGTTTGATTCCAAATCTGCAGCGGCAGCACAGCATCTGATTTGTGAACGTCTGGAGAGTTATATAGAGCAGAATCTTGATTTCAAGACAATCGTGGAAAAGACAGAAACGTATGTTGGAGAGATCCGGACACTTTTCGTACTGGACAGTCTTGATACGATGCGGAAGAATGGAAGAATTACGAAAGTAAAGGCTTTGGCAGCCAATATGTTGAATATCAAGCCGGTATTGCATGGAGTGGATGGAGAAATCCAGCAGCTTGATCAGGCAAGGGGGATGAACAAAGCTTTAAATAAGCTGTTGTCACATATTGAGAAGGAAGGTTATGACAATACAAAACCGGTCCGGATTACGCAGTGCAGAAGCATGGAACGCTGTAAGAACGTGAAAAAGATTTTGATGGAACAGTTTGGATTTACAGATGTGAAGATTCTTGATGCCTATGGGGTCAGTACCACTTACGAGAGCCGTGGTGGTGTGATTGTCTGTTTCTGATATAACAATTTAAAAGATTTAAAAGGACAAGATGTGGAAAATATCTTGTCTTTTTTTTTATGGAATGATACTATTTATAAATACGCTTTTTACAGATGAATTGAAGTATGAAAATAGGAGTAACAAGCTATGAAGAAAAAATTAAATCGAAGAAATAAACTGGCGGGCTGGCTGATTGGTGCCGTTTGTATGATGTTGGTTGGTGGCTGTGGAAAAAAACAGGATGGAACAACCGAGATGGTTACGACAGCAGCACCTGTAGTTGTTGCAACGAATGCGGATGCAGCACAGGAACCGGATCTGCCGATGGACGCAGATGGGTTTTATATTACAAATGATTATGTAAAAACTCTGGGTGAGACGATTAATGTCCGTGTGGCGGCGTCTACAGATGCGGATATCTACAAACTGCTTCCGGGTGGTGAGGTATTGAATCGTGTTGGTTACAATGAGGAGTGGACGAAGGTTCTTGTGGATGGCAGTACATTTTATGTGTATTCTGAATATGTAATCCAGACGGAACCGCCAGCCGGGACATTGCCTGATGCAACCGAGGAAGAAACACCGACGGATACGGCGACAAAAAGTGATGCCGATAAGATAAAGAAGATCGTTATGCTTGATCCGGCCAATCAGGCAGTTGTGAATGCCGAGCAGGTCGAGATCGGACCGGATACTGATGTGACCAAGCAGGGGGCTTCTACCGGAAATGTTGGAACGACACTTGGAACGAAAGAAAGCGAATTGAATTTAACCTATGCGAATCTGTTAAAGACTGAGCTGGAAAGCCGTGGATATCAGGTGTTGATGACAAGAGATACCGATGAGATCAATCTGTCAAACAAGGATCGCGCATTGCTTGCAAATGATTCGGAAGCAACGGTGTATGTGCGTATCCAGATGAACTTTAGTGAGAACAGCTCTCTGGCGGGTGTAATGGGTGTGTGCATGACGCAGGACAGTGAGTTTAACAGTGATTTGTACAATGACAGTTACCGTCTGACAACGAGATTGATGCAGGGAGTTCTGGATAACACAGCATGTGCTAATCAGGGAATCTACGAGACGGATCAGATGACAGCGATCAACTGGAGTGAAAAGCCGGTAGCACTGATCAAGCTGGGATATCTGAGCAATGCAGAGGAAGAATCCAAGTTGATTGACAAGGATTATCAGAAAGAGATCATTCAGGGACTTGCAGATGGCTTGGATGCGTATTATGGATATTAAATTGGAGGATAGATTGTATGCGAGACTATATCGTTATAAGTGATTCAACGTCAGATCTGCCGATCACGGTTGTAAAAGAGTTAGAGGTTCCGATCGTACCATTTTCCTATTCTATTGAGGAACAGGTATACGAGTATTATCTGGATGAGCGCGACGGTGACATCGGAAGCTTTTATGAGCGTCTGCGCAAGGGGGCGATGCCTGTGACATCACAGATCAATCCGGTGATGTATCAGGATTTCTTTGAGCCATATGTAAAAGAAGGAAAGGATATCTTATATATCAGTTTTTCTTCCGGCTTAAGCGGTTCGTATCAGTCCTCTGTGCTTGGCGCGGATATGGTGCTGGACAAATACCCGGAGGCAAAGGTTGTGTGTGTGGATTCCCGTTCAGCCGCTGTTGGACAGGGAGCGTTTCTGTATGAGATCGTGCGCAAGAAGCGGGAAGGCCTGGAACTGGATGCCCTTGCAGAGTGGGTGAAGCAGACACGTGGACATGTACATCATTGGTTTATGGTGGAAGATCTGTTCCATTTAAAACGCGGTGGACGTGTATCGACAGTAGAGGCGATGGTTGGAAGTGCGCTTAAAATCAAGCCGATACTGAGTGTAGATGAGGAAGGTAAGCTGGTGATCCGTTCTAAGGCGCGTGGCACGAACAAGGCAATGGAATATCTCATTGCAAAGACTGTTGAAGAGGGCGGAGATTTAGGGAAGCTTCGTGCCGTAATCGGACACGCGGACTGTATTGAAAAAGCAGAAAAATTAAAACAGATGGCAGTGGATGCCGGCATGCAGGCGGACAATCTGATGATCGCACCGATTGGACCAATCATCGGTACCCATGTCGGTTCCGGTATGTTAGCAATTGCATTTGTAACAAATATGTAACAAACTATTGACACCTTTGTAAGATAATGTTAAGATACATTTGTAATAAAAACGTAACAATGTACGAAAAAAAGTTACAAAATTATTTTGCAAGGTGAAAGAAATGAGTAGAAGAACGAAGTTAAAAGTACGGAATATGCGGTTATTTCTTACAAAGAATGTATTTAACAGTCGTTACATAGTCAGAAATATTTTAGCTTTTACGATTATGGTTACAGTGATTGCCATGTGTGCAGGGGCTGTTATCGTAATTGGTGATAAAAAAGAAGCAAAGGCAGAGACTGCAATCGCTTCAGGAAATGTGGAAGAGGTTGTAACTCTGGACGGTTCGATGGCTTCTATGAACGCATCCGGAACAAATATGATTCGTGCGGATTTAGAGTCTGTCATGACAGCAGATAAGGAAGCAAAAGAAAAAGAAGTGGTTGCTGCGGCAGTTGCTGAGTTCTCAGATAAGTGTGCAGCCAATCGAGATGATGTGAATGTCCGTGCAGAGGCATCTACAGATTCTGCAATCGTTGGACACATGAATATCGGAGCCTGTGGCGACGTACTTGCACAGGCAGATGGATGGGTGCAGATTTCATCCGGTGATGTAAAAGGATATGTAAAAGCGGATTATGTGACAGTCGGTGAGGAAGCATATGCGCTTGCAAAGCAGTATTATTCTATGACAGCCGTTGCAAAAGAGGATGGCATCAACCTTCGTGCAGCTGCGAGTAAGGACGCTGAGGTTGTTGGCGCGGTTTATGAGAATGTAACTTATACTGTTACACCTGAGAAAACAGATGACGCATGGGTATGCCTTCAGGTAGCAACTGGTGCCGAAGGATATGCAAGTGCAGATTATATGGAAGTCACAGAGGGATATCGTGTGGCAGAGCCCGTGGATGGTGCAGAGGCAGAAAATGATGCAACATCAGAAGATACAGCATCCACAACAGAGGAGAAAAAGGCAACAGGCAGTGTGGAGGAGAACAAACAGACAACACAGACCACAACGGAGAAGCCTTCGACAACACAGCAGACTACTACGGAAGCGACAACACAGGCAAATAACAGTTCTACAATTGGTTCTTCATCCAGAACACCAGTATCTTTGAGTGATGCAGATATTAATCTGATGGCGGCTGTTATGACATTGGAATGTGGCAGTGAGTCCTATGAGGGACAGCTTGCAGTCGCAAATGTAATATTGAATCGTTTGCAGTCCGGCGCATGGGGCAACACGATCAGTAGTGTCGTGTATGCAGCAAATCAGTTCAGTGTAGTATCGGATTCCAGATTACAGGGACTGATCCAGAATGGTGCACAGGCAAGCTGTATTCAGGCAGCCAGAGATGCATGTGCAGGAAATAACAACATCGGAGATCTGATGTCATTCCGTCCGGCAAGAAATGTGGATACAAGTACACTTGGTACTTACAAGCAGATCGGAAATCACGTGTTCTTTTAATAAAATTGAAAAAGCATAAGACAACATCCTGGCACTTTGTCAGGGTGTTGTTTTTTTCTGTATTATAACCAGGTGTGAAACATTGACATCAATGTTTTAGTTTGCTAAACTGACTACAATTATAAGGATAGGGAAGAATGCAACTATGTGTAAGATAAGCGCAATCATAACAACGAAAAATCGTAGGGATTTGTTACAAAAAGCAGTGGAAAGTGTGTTGAATCAGACATATCAGGATCTGGAATGTATAGTCGTGGATGATGCTTCCACGGATGAAACACGTGCATATCTGAAGGGAATCAAGGATACAAGGATAAAACCTGTATTTATCACACCAGAAGAATCAAAAGGCGGAAATTATGCGAGAAATAGGGGAATTCAGGCTTCGAATGGAGAGTTCCTTGCATTTCTGGATGATGATGATGAATGGTTTCCAACCAAGCTTGAAAAACAGCTTGCATTGTTTGAAGACCCGGAAGTGGGACTCGTTTTTTGCGGACATATCGATGTATATGATTATCGGAATATGATGGTGAAGGTTACTCCGGCGGACGACCAGCAGGGAGATTTATCCCAGTTTGTGTTTAAATTTATTTTTTGCACAACTTCCATGATGATGGTTCGAAAATCCCTGATGTTGCAGATTGGCTGTTTTGATGAGAATATACGATTCTGGCAGGAATATGATGTATGTATCCGGTTGTGTCAGATTACAAAGGTGGCGTTTGTGAAGGAACCGTTGATGCTGTTGCGGCATAATATTTCAGATAAGCACCGGCTTACGAATAAGTTTGATGGATGGGTACAGGCAGTCAGATACCAGAATCATAAATATAAAGATCTGATTGCAGATCTTCCGGAGCAATATAAATGGGATCGGAAGCTTATGATTTATATTGATGCGGCGAAACGATGTGAGAATGCCGGAGACCGGAAACGTCAGCATTTTTATCTGAAGAAGATTGCGGAAATGACACATCTGAGGATTGACTATGTGCGGTATTTCGGTAATATCGGTTTTTTTGCGTGGGATAAGCTGCGTTATCGGTGTCTGCCCGTTTTAGAAAAAATTACGAAGAAAAAACGGGATGCATTTATAGATAGTTATGATGCATATTTATAGATCGGAGCAGGGGAAAAGTATGGCAGAACGAAAGGAAACATATAAATTTGGATTCGTGGTGCTGCATTATGGCGGAATGGATGTGACAAAGCAGTGTATCTCCTGTGTGGAGAAGCTGTATGGACCGGATGTCGCGATTGCGATTGTAGATAATCATTCTCCAGACCATTCAGGGGAAAAACTGCGGCAGTTTTATCAGGACAAGGGGCAGATTACAGTTCTGGTCAATGAGGATAATCTCGGATTCGCGCGTGGAAACAATGTGGGATACCATTATTTGCGGGAACAGAAGCATTGCAATATGATCTGTGTCATGAATAATGATGTAATGGTACAGCAGGCGGATATGCTGGAACGGCTGAAGAGGGAATATGAGACAAGTGGGTTTGCTGTGCTGGGACCGCATGTGACGTTACCTGGAGAAAAAGAAAATCTGTTTGACTTCTCGCTGAAGCCGGTTGATTTTTATATATCTGAATACAGACGGCTGAGTAAACTGTATCGGTATTTTTCGTCCAAACTGTATCCGGAACGGGAGCTTGTAAACCGTGCGATTCGTATGGTGCAGAAGCCATTTCAGACAGGAAAAAAGCCAGGGGAAGAACAGAGCAAACCGGTTGATGTTTCTATCTACCATGAACGGCATGAAAATGTATTGTTGCATGGATGCTGTCTGGTGTTTTCGCCATTGTATATTGATCGTTTTTCAGATTGCTTTTGTCCGGATACATTTATGTTTAAGGAAGAGGAATTATTGTATCTGCGTTGCAGGGAACATGACTTGAAGACAGTTTATGACCCGGATATTGATATTTTGCATATGGAAGATGTGTCTACAAATTCCGCATATAAAAAACGCCGGGAAAAGGAAATTTTTGTCTGTAAGAATCAGGCTGAATCGTTGCGGGTATTGATTCGCGCGATGCGCCCACCGCTTCTTTCTGTCTGTATTCCATGTTATAATGTAGAACAATGGATTGCACGATGCCTGGACAGTATTCTCAATCAGGAGTTTTATGACTGTGAGATTCTGTGTGTGGATGATGGATCGACAGATGGAACGTTGGAGATTCTCCGGGATTATGAGAAAAAGGATGCACGCATACGGGTGCTTGTAAACGAGGAAAATAGAAAACTGGTATATACACGGAAGCGTGCGATTGCACAGGCACGTGGACAATATGTTTTTCAGATTGACAGCGATGACAGTCTTCCGGCAGGTGCTTTGCGGACAATCCGGAATAAACTGAAAGAATGTAACTATCCGGATGTGATGGAGTTTTGTGCAAATGTTGTGTTAGACACGTCTGGAAGTGCTAAGGCAGCCGTACTCAATCGTTTGAAAAAAATAAAAGATGATTTATTACATGATAATTATTGCAGGATTCATATTGGAGCTTTGCAGGGGGCAGATATTCTCGATGCGTTAACACAGGATGCACTGGGGCAGATGCCGTGGAATAAGGTTGTGCGGACGCCTCTGATGAAGAAAGCATATGAAATGTGCGATCGCGAAGATATCTACTATAAGGATGATGTATATGCCTGCTGTATCCTGTATGCATTATGCCGAAGCTATGCGGGAATCCCGCAGAGGTTGTATAATTATTCGATTTCGACCGGGAAAAGCCGGAAGATGTTTTCGGAAGATGATTTTAAGGAAATGTGCAAAACCGGACAGATCGTGGATTCGCTGGGATGTTTTTTCGCGGGAAGAAAGGATGCTGTACAGGGCAGAAAACTGGTACGTATAAAACTGGAACACTGGCTGGAACTCTTGCTGCAGACGATAGAAGCGCAGCATCTGGATAGTGAGGTTTGCAGGCAATATATAAAAGAAGCATATACATTTCCTGCTTTAGAACAGAAGGATACAGAGTTCGCGTGGGAATTGAAGATGATAGTAACGGAGAGATTGAGATGAAATATGGAGTAGTATTAGTTACGTATAATCGATTGGAGCTGTTGAAAGAATGTGTTGAACATTGTATGCAGCAGACGGTGCCATTTGAGAAAATTATCGTTGTCGATAATTGCAGTACGGATGGTACAGATGTGTACCTGCAGCAGTTTGAGGCGGATCCGCATTTTCTGATATCAAAACAATCGGAGAATCTTGGTGGAGCCGGAGGGTTTCGTGTAGGACTTTCACTTGCAGAAAAGGAAGATCTGGACTGGGTGCTGATTATAGACGATGACGCAATGATTGCACCGGACTATATACAGAAATGTGACAGAGTGATACGACGGTATCCGAATTTTGTAGCATGCTCCGGAACTGTGTACACGGACGGTAAAATTCAGACAAGTCATAGACGAGTCATTGCAAACCATCTGTTACATCTGGAAAGAAATGTGCCATTATCTGCATATGAGAGAAAATGTTTTCGTTATGATCTGGCTACATTTTGTGGACTTATGGTTCGTGCAGATATGCTTACAAAGGTCGGGCTTCCGAAGTCGGAGTATTTTATCTGGTATGATGATACGGAGTATTCCATGCGCCTGCGGAAATATGGTGGTATCGTAAATATAAACGCGGCACATCTGAATCATAAAACAGTTTTGCCGTCTGGCAGACAGGAAGGATTTTTTGCCAGAATGAACTGGCGGACCTATTATGGTCACCGGAACCGGCTGGATGCGGTAAAGACGCATTGCAGTCCGTGGACAGAGGCGGTAATCATTGCGGAGTTTGTTGTCTTTATCGCGTGTGCTTATGGTATGCAGTTTCTGCCGGGAAAACGGAAACAGGGAAGATACATAGCGCGGATGCTACGGGATGCTTTGCGGGATGGATATAAAGGAACACTTGGGAAAAATAAAAAATATAGTCCGAATTAGATGATGAAACAGGATATGGAGGAAGCTATGGAACAGAAAAATCGGATTGCGGCAGTTGTCGTAACCTATAACCGGAAGGAACTGCTGAGGGAGTGTATCACAGCGTTGCTTGCACAGAGCATGAAACAGCTTGATATTTTGCTGATTGATAATGCAAGCACCGATGGAACGTATGAATATATCGAAGATCTTGTCGATGTAAATGATACGGTAACATATTTGAATACGGGAAGTAACCTTGGCGGAGCAGGCGGATTTCATTATGGTTTGAAGGAAGCGTATAACCGTGGGTACGAGTATATGTGGATTATGGATGACGATACGATTGCCAATCCGGATGCTCTGGAGAAGCTGCTTGACGCTGATAAGAAGCTGAAAGGAAAGTATGGTTTTCTGGCAAGCTGCGTTTTGTGGACGGATGGAAGCTATTGCAATATGAATAAGCCGATGATTGATCTGAAATGTTCAGTAGAGGAATACGATATGTTGGGGCAGGGAATCGTGCGGGTATGCAAGGCGACCTTTGTTTCTTTGTTTTTTAAGAGACGGACGATTGAACGGGTAGGTCTTCCGCTCAAGGAATATTTTATATGGGGGGATGATCAGGAGTATACGCTGCGTATTTCCAGACGTATCCCATCTTACTTTGTCACAGACAGCAAAGTGATTCATAAGATGAAGAATAACAAAGGTTCTGATATCAGCGTGGATGATTACGAACGAATCGACCGCTATGAGCTGGCGTTTCGAAATGATGGATGTACGGCATACCGAAATGGTATTATGTACATTCTGAGCTACTTTGAACTGGTTGCCTATATGTATAAAAAGATTTTATGCGAGAAGGGAAATGGACACAAATGTAAGCGTATGTGGGTGCTTACGAAGGGGTTTGTGAAGGGATTGTTCTTCCGGCCACGGATCGAGTATGTCGATGAGAAACGCAAAAATAGATAAAACAGACTAAAAAAAGAACCATGGTGTTTAAAACCATGGTTCTTTTTGCAGTATAGTTACTTGTAGGATTATTTATCGTTATTCTTATCCTTTTCTTCACGCTTCTGGTCGAGCATTGCACGAACCTTCATAGAAAGACCGAACAGATGGATGAAGCCTTCTGCATCGTGATGATCGTACAGATCACCAGTTGTAAAGCTTGCAAGTGACTCAGAGTAGAGTGTATAAGGAGAAGTTGTACCAGCCTTGATGATATTACCCTTGTAAAGCTTGAACTTCACTTCACCTGTGATACGATCCTGTGTGCTCTCGATGAATGCCTGCAGTGCCTCACGGAGTGGGCAGAACCATTTTCCTTCGTATACAAGATCTGCATATCTGTCAGAAACGGTCTTTTTGAATGCAAGAGTATCTCTGTCGAGGATGAGCTCTTCCAACTGTTTGTGGGCAGCTAAGAGGATGGTTCCACCAGGAGTCTCATAGACACCACGGGACTTCATACCAACGACACGGTTCTCTACGATATCTACGATACCAACACCATGCTTGCCACCGAGACGGTTCAGCTCACGGACAACATCAGACATCTTCATCTGCTTGCCGTTGACTGCAGTCGGAACACCCTTCTCGAAGTTTACAGTTACATATTCAGCCTCATCCGGTGCTTTCTCAGGATATGTACCAAGTACAAGGAGGTGATCCCAGTTCGGCTCCAAAGATGGATCTTCAAGCTCCAGACCTTCGTGACTGATATGCCAGATGTTACGGTCGCGGCTGTAGGAAGTTGTCACATCGAATGGAAGATCGATACCGTGCTTCTTACAGAATGCGATTTCGTCCTCACGGGACTGCATCGTCCACTCTGGCTGTCTCCATGTTGCGATGACATTTAAGTCTGGCGCAAGTGCCTTGATGTTGATCTCGAAACGAACCTGATCATTTCCTTTACCGGTAGCACCGTGGCAGATCGTTGTAGCACCTTCCTTACGTGCGATCTCTACCAGCTTCTTTGCAATCAGAGGTCTTGCAAAAGAAGTACCAAGCAGATACTCATACTCGTAAGTTGCATTTGCCTTTACACCCGGAAGGATGTACTCATCACAGAATTCATCAACAACATCCAGGATATAGAGCTTCTCAGCTCCGGAATATTTCGCTCTCTCGTCGAGTCCTTCCAGCTCGCTTTCCTGTCCGACATCGATACATACACATACAACATCGAAATTGTAAGTTTCCTTTAACCAAGGGATGATTGCTGTGGTATCCAGACCACCGGAATACGCAAGAATAACTTTCTCTTTACCCATCAAAGTTTCCTCCATAAAATATGTAATAATTCACGTTTCGACACGTTTTGTCTAGTATACTTCTTTTTTCGGTAAGATGCAACCGGAAATTTTGCATATTTATGTATAAATAACGCATAAATGAATAAAAATATGCATAAAATAATAGTATTTTTTAAAATTATACATAAAATATTGAAAGAGGGTTGCATAAATAAAACTACGGATGTATAATGAGACAAATTTGTGATTATGGAAAAGAGGCAGGAAGAATGGTAAAAGTCGGAATTATAGGAGCAACCGGATATGCCGGTCAGGAATTAGTACGAATTTTGCTGGGCCATAAGGACGCAGAGATCGTCTGGTATGGATCCAGAAGTTATATTGACCAGGAATACGCATCTGTATATCGGAATATGTTTCAGTTAGTCGATGCGAAATGTATGGATGATAATATGGAAGAACTTAGCAAGCAGGCGGATGTGATATTCACTGCAACACCGCAGGGACTTTGTGCATCACTTGTGAATGAGCAGATTTTATCGAATACGAAGATTGTAGATCTGTCCGCGGATTTCCGTATCAAGGATGTTACAACCTATGAGAAATGGTACAACTTAGAACACAAGAGTCCACAGTTTATCGAAGAGGCAGTATATGGACTGTGTGAGATCAACCGTGAGGATATCAAGAAAGCGCGTTTGATTGCGAATCCGGGCTGTTACACAACCTGCTCGATTCTCTCTCTGTATCCGCTCGTAAAGGAGCGTCTGGTTGATGTCGATACGATCATCGTGGATGCGAAATCCGGTACATCCGGAGCCGGGCGTGGTGCCAAGGTTGCAAACCTCTATTGTGAAGTCAATGAGAGCATCAAGGCATACGGTGTGACAACCCACCGGCATACACCGGAGATTGAGGAACAGCTCGGTTATGCTTATGACGGCACACCGCTTACCATTAACTTCACACCACATCTCGTACCGATGAACCGTGGTATCCTGGTAACGGCATATGCAAAGCTTGTGAAGGATGTCTCTTATGATGACATCAAGGCAGTGTATGATAAATATTATGGCAAGGAGCGCTTTGTGCGTGTACTTGAGAAGGGCGTCTGCCCGGAGACACGCTGGGTAGAAGGAAGCAACTATGTGGATGTGAACTTTGTGATCGATCCACGTACAAAGCGTGTCGTTGTGATGGGAGCGATGGATAACCTGGTGAAGGGGGCTGCCGGACAGGCAGTCCAGAACATGAACCTGATCATGGGCTTACCGGAAGAAGAAGGACTTCTGATGCCACCAATGTTCCCATAACAAGGTAAGGTTTAGCAACAACGATTTGTATAAAAAGAATTTGTGATTAATATGTGGATAGAGACGGATGCAATTACGAATTCTAAAGCAGACCATTGAAGCACGTTGGTACTTAATGAACGGCAAACTTGTTTGACGTGAATTTAGTACCACTACGTGATGAAGTGAGCGGGAGCGCGTCTGCGTAGAATCGTAATTGTATTCGTCTCGATACAAATAATAAGGAGGAAATCGAGATGAAACAAATCGAGGGCGGCGTGACCGCTGCAAAGGGATATACAACCGCCGGCACAAGAGCCGGAATCAAAAAAGGAAAGACAAACAAGGATATGGCGATGATCTTCTCGGAGAAGCCGGCGGTTACCGCAGGAACCTTCACGAAGAACCTTGTCAAGGCGGCTCCGGTGCTCTGGGACAAGAAGGTTACCGATGCCGGTGTGGCACAGGCAGTCGTAATAAATACCGGTATTGCAAATGCATGTACCGGACAGGCGGGCTATGAGAATGCGGCTGAGACAGCGAAGCTTGCCGGCGAGGCTTTAAATATTTCGTCTGATACAGTACTGGTTGCATCGACCGGTGTCATCGGATTTACATTGCCGATGGACGTGATTGCAGATGGTGTGAAGCAGCTTTCCGGCATGCTGAAAAGCGATGTACAGTCCGCACAGGATGCTGCAGAGGCGATTCTTACAACCGACACCCATCCGAAGCAGATTGCCTATGAGACAACAATCGGCGGAAAGACAGTTACCTTTGGCGCGATGTGTAAGGGTTCCGGTATGATCCATCCAAATATGGGAACGATGCTTGGTTTTATCATGACAGATGCAGCAATCTCGAAGGAACTTTTAGACAAGGCACTGAAGGGTTCCATCGAGGATACATTTAACATGGTATCGGTGGACGGCGATACATCAACGAACGATACTGTATTGGTCATGGCAAATGGTATGGCGGGCAATCCGGAGATCACGGAGGAAAACGATGATTACGAGGCATTCAAGGAGGCACTGCTTGCGGTGAATACTTACCTTGCGAAGCAGATTGCCGGTGACGGAGAGGGCGCAAGCCGGTTGTTTGAGGTGCAGGTGTCACATGCGAAGGATAAGCAGACTGCCAAGGTACTTGCAAAGTCGATCATTACGTCAAACCTGACAAAATGTGCAATCTTCGGAAAAGACGCAAACTGGGGACGAATCCTCTGTGCGATGGGATATTCGGGTGCGCAGTTTGATCCACTCAAGGTCGATATCGTGATGGCATCCGAGGAGGGGGAGATCACGCTGGTGGAAAATGGTGTGGCAACCGCCTTTGATGAGGAGAAGGCAGCCAGAATCTTATCACCGGATGTTGTAATCGCGAAGGTCGATGTGCGCGATGGTGATGCACAGGCGACCGCATGGGGATGCGACCTCACATATGATTATGTAAAGATCAACGCAGATTACCGCTCATAACAAGGACAGAACCTGCGAAATATCAGGGATGAACGGGAAGAATAATAGCAGATATAAGTTCCTGTTTCTGCACGATTTGTGGAGAAGAAAACAACAGGAATAACGGAGGAAAACAAGATGGTAAATAATGATTCAATGGATATGATACTTGCGAAGGCGCAGACACTGATCGAGGCGCTTCCATACATACAGAAATTCAACGGCAAGCGTGTCGTTGTCAAATACGGCGGAAGTGCAATGGTGGATGAGAACCTCAAGTACAACGTCATCAAGGATGTTGCGCTCTTGAAGCTGATCGGTATGGAGCCGATCATCGTGCATGGCGGCGGCAAGGAGATCAGCGCATGGTTAAAGAAGATCGGCAAAGAATCCGAGTTTGTAAATGGTCTGCGCGTGACAGATGAGGAGACATTAGATGTCGCAGAGATGGTGCTTTCTAAGGTTAACAAGAGCCTTGTATCCATGATGCAGAAGCTTGGACTGAAAGCAGTCGGTATCAGCGGTAAGGATTCCGGACTTCTGAAGGTACAGAAGAAGCTTTCCGGCGGCAAAGATATCGGGTATGTCGGTGAGGTTGTATCAGCAGATCCTACGATCATTGATACATTAATTGCAAATGATTTTATCCCGGTTATTGCACCAATCGGTATTGGCATCGATGACTACCATGGCTATAACATCAATGCAGATGATGCGGCGTGTGCAATCGCAACAGCCATTAGCGCAGAGAAGCTTGTATTCCTGACCGATATTGAAGGTGTATTCGTAGACCCAGCCGACAAGTCAACCCTGATCTCCGAGATGGATATCAACGAGGCACAGGAATTTATCGACAGCGGCGTAGTCGGTGGCGGTATGCTTCCGAAGCTTACAAACTGTATCGAGGCAATGAAGAACGGTGTTGCACGCGTTCATATGCTCGATGGCCGTGTAGAACATTGCCTGCTTCTGGAGTTCTTTACAGAAAAGGGTATTGGTACCGCGATTTTGAAGGAGCCATTATTCTAAGTTGTCCGAATGAAAATAAAAGAATTAACACAAACTACCTCTATATACATTTTGTCTATGGAGGTAGTTTTTTATGTGGGGAATTATAGTCGCATTGATATCCGGTGCGTTGATGAGTGTGCAGGGCGTATTTAATACAGGGGTGACAAAACAGACATCGACGTGGCTTGCTTCCGCGTGGGTGGCATTCTCCGGGTTTGTTGTTGCGATTGCCCTCTGGGCAATCTTCGAACGGAATCAGGCTGGGATATTTTCGCTTGCACAGGTTGATCACAAATATATGCTGTTAGGCGGTGCGATCGGCGCATTTATTACATGGACCGTCATTACAGCGATGGCAGGCTTGGGACCGGCGAAGGCGGTACTGCTGATCGTTATTTCGCAGCTGCTGATCGCGTATCTGATTGAGCTTTTTGGATGGTTTGGCGTAGAGAAAACTGATTTTCAGTGGACAAAGCTGGTTGGCATCGTTGTGTCCGTAGTGGGATTTATCATTTTTCAGTGGGAGAAGTAATTTTTTTTCGTGAAATCCGCCTATTGTAATTCGGCGGGAAGTTCTGTACAATGAGAATATGTCTTGAATATGCAATATGGAATACCAGACTTTTTTAGAAGGGAGATATTTCATTTTGCAATACTTAAAAATTTTAATTGTTTGTTGTGTGCTGCCGATCGGTTTGTGTGGCTGCGGTAATCGTGCAATGCTGCTGACAAGTGAGACGCAGACGGAAATGCAGATGACGGATGGCTTTGCAGGAGAAGAAACAGGAACGGAACAGGTAGAAGTTTCTACTACAGAGGAAGTTGCAACAACTGCCACCACAGCAGAAATGATAGAACAACCGGATGAGGTGGCTGTGTACGTATGCGGGGCTGTACGGCAACCCGGAGTCTATTATGTGGCAGGTTCTGCAATCCGGGAGACTGTAGTTCGCATGGCGGGCGGCTTTTCGGAGAATGCGGATGTTACGTATGTGAATCTGGCACAGACAGTCATAGCGGGAGAGCAGATCTACATTCCGACACTGGAGGAGACAGCAGGTATATCGCTTTCGGAACGGGAAGATGAAACAGCATCAGCGGAGCATGCACCAGCGGATACAAATGCAGAGAGAAACGGCAAGATCAATATCAATACCGCAGGAAAAGAACTGCTGATGACGCTGCCGGGAATCGGAGAGAGTAAAGCGGATGCGATAATCGCATATCGGGAAGCCCAGGGGAAGTTTCAGAACACGGAGGAATTAATGCAGATCCGTGGAATCAAAGAGGGCATATATAATCAAATCAAGGACTTAATTATTGTGGGATGAGGTGTATAGAATGAAGAAAATTTTGGTGGTAGATGATGAAAAATCAATCGTAAAGGGCATCAAGTTCAGTCTGGAACAGGATGACATGAAGGTTGAAGTGGCTTACGATGGTGAGACTGCACTGGAGCTTGCAAAGGCAAATCATTACGATATGATTTTACTGGATATCATGCTGCCGGGATTTAGTGGACTGGAAGTCTGTCAGATGATCCGGGAATTTTCAGATGTGCCAATTATCATGCTGACAGCCAAAGGCGAGGACATGGATAAGATACTTGGTCTGGAATATGGTGCGGATGATTACATAACGAAACCATTTAATATTCTGGAGGTAAAAGCACGTATCAAGGCAATCTTCCGCCGAAATGGCAGAAATGTGACGGAACAGGAAAACCAGAAGGTGATCGAGACAAAGGGGCTGAAGATAGATGTAGACAGCCGTCGCGTCTATATTGATGATAAGGAAGTGAATCTGACAGCCAAGGAGTTTGAACTTGTATATCTTCTGGTATCAAACCCGAACAAGGTTTATTCCAGAGAGCAGCTGTTGAAGACGATCTGGGGACCATCTTATCCGGGCGATGCCAGAACTGTGGATGTGCATGTGCGTCGACTCCGTGAGAAGATCGAGGCAACACCGGCAGATCCAAAATACATTCATACAAAATGGGGCGTGGGATATTATTTCCACGAGTAACCCTGTACATAACCTGCCACCTTGTTATGGCAGCAGGTACAGTAACTGGTGCTTGACAGAGTCATCGGCAAAGGAGATTTCCACACTGTTTTTATACAGTGTCCGGAGATCTTCTTTTTTTATTGCAAGTTGTTCAAGTGCAAAAGCATATTCGTCTGTGAGAGTTGTGTGACTCACGGTACGGTTGTCGGTGTTGATTGTCGCGAGCAGCCCAAAATCGAGAAATGCACGAAGCGGGTAGCTCGAAGCATCTGTAACAGCTTTTGTCTGGAAGTTGGAGGTAGGACATAGTTCAAAACCGATATGCGCGTCACGGCAGGCCTGCATCAGTGTCGGGTCCTTGATCGCAGCGATACCATGTCCGATTCTTTGGGCGCCATATTGCAGGGCAATCGCTACATTTCTGGCACTTCCACATTCACCGGAATGAATGGTAAAAGGAACCTCCAGCCGTCTTGCTTCCTCAAATAACGCTTCAAACTCTTCGTTTGGATGTCCGGCTTCATCTCCGGCAAGGTCTATCGCGCAGACACCATTTCCAAGAAATTCTCTGGCACATCGGACAACCAGATGATTTTGTTTTGGGGAATGATGACGCATGGCGCATAAAATCAGATTGGTAAATACGCCATAGCGGTCAAATGCTTTCTGGCATCCATAGATGGCTGCCTGCACAACATTTTCGAGATTGAGATGACTGTTCGTGCTTAATGCGGGTGCAAACCGGATTTCCATATAGCGGACATTTTCTTCGGCTGCCTGTCGTACGACATCGACGATGGCATCCCGGATGTGTTCTTTTTCCTGAAGTGCTGACACAGGGAGATCAAAGCAGGTCAGATACTCTGCAAGAGACTGGCAATCCTTAGGTGCCTGGATTTTCTGTGCATCCAGTGTGTTCAAATGGAGCGTATCCATAAGGAACGTGCGGCTTAAAGAACCGTCTAAATGACAGTGCAGATCAATTTTTGGCATGGTGGAAATATCGTAATTCATAGGCAGGAACTCCTTTCATAGGTTTTATCTGTATCATAGCAAGTTCTGACGGTATCTACAAGTGGGTTGAAGCGAAAGATGCGGTGTGATATAGTAGAGGTATTCTAAAAAAGGATGGAAACATGCAGTCGTGAAAAACACGGAAAAAGAATCGTCGAAGAACGAGAAAATTGAAAAAAAGAAAATAAAACAGCGGGAACGGGCAGAAAAACGACAGCATCAGCATATGGGAATCAGTCTACGCTGGTTTGTCACCGTTCTGGTTATTGTACTTTGTGCGGCAATCATGCTTGTATATTCTGTATTATCAAGCAGGCTATATGTACAGCGGTATCAGGAACAGCTGGAAAAAAATGTGATGTCACAAGCGGAGTATATAAAAAATAATCTGGTGGAGAATCAGATGTCGTTAAAACAGCCGGAGAATCTGGAATTGCGTATCGAGGGCGTTGCAATGACTTTTTATGGCAGAGTGCTTGTGGTAAATAAGGATTATCGCGTAATCAAGGACACCTACGGAAATCACGAGAATGCGCAGATTGTGAATCCGGATATTATTGCGGTGATGAAAGGTGAGCGCAGTGACTGCCTGAATAAAAAGAATGGATATCTGGAGTATATTACAGCGGTAAAGGATGATGGAGCTGTCTTGGGCGTATTAGTTATACAGGCATCCACAGAGAGCTTAAAGGTCATCGAACGCAGGGTGGAGCGCCGGAACTGGATGTCGTTTTCACTGATTATGGTAATCTGCATCTGTGCAGCCTGTGCGATAGGAAATGCAAGCTCGCGTGGAATCAAGCGTATCAATCAACAGATGGAGATTGCGGGGGACGGACAATTGGAGACGCAGATTCCGGTACGTGGATTTAAGGAATTCAAACAGCTTACAGAACGGTATAATGCAACTATTTCGAAGCTGAAGGTCATTGACTCTACGCGACAGGAATTTGTTTCAAATGTGTCGCATGAATTGAAAACACCGATTACATCAATGAAGGTTCTGGCAGATTCCCTGATCCAGAATGAATCGGCAGATCTTGCGATGTACAAGGAATTTATGACGGATATCGTCGATGAAGTAGACCGGGAAAGCAAAATTATCACGGATCTGCTGACGCTTGTTAAGATGGATAAAAAATCTGCTGCAATGAACATTGAGGAAGTTAAAATTAATGATCTGCTTGAGGTTATTTTGAAGCGGGTAACTCCGATTGCGAAAAGCAGAGGAATTCAGATTACGTACGAAAGTTACCGGGACATTACTGCGTGGGTTGACGAGGTAAAACTGAGTCTGGCATTGACCAATATTATTGAGAATGCAGTCAAATACAATGTGGATAATGGATGGGTAAAGGTAACGCTGAATGCGGATCACCGGAATTTCTATGTCAAGGTGGCAGATTCCGGTGTTGGTATTCCAGATGATTGCAAGGAGCATGTGTTCGAACGCTTTTACAGGGTAGATAAGGCGCGTAGCCGCGATACCGGAGGTACCGGACTTGGTCTGGCAATAACCAAGAGTGTGATTCAGATGCATAAAGGATCCATTAAATTATACAGTGAGTCTGGCGAAGGAACGACTTTTACGATTCGGATTCCGATGAAACTGGAATTAGAAGCTATGGAAGAAGATGCACGGAAGGATGGTGGCGCAAAATGAAACGTTGGGAAATAGGCTGTGCGCTTCTGGCGGTGCTGTTTTGTCTGACTGCCTGCGGGCAGAAGCGGTCGTCGATTGATACGGTGACGCTTGGGGATAACATGATTCATCTTTATGAAGTTGATGGAAATACTATTGCCCGTGCAGCGGAGGATTACCAGTTGAAAACACCGGATGCAATCGCTTCGTGTGTAGAGGATGTAATGACTGCACTCACCGCTCTGGATTCTTCAAAAATAGAAGCGTATACGTATATGATGGGCGAGGATAACAGTCTGCAGCTGGAAATGCAGCTGAAAGAGGGAACTTATGAGAACGAGGATATTTTACTTCTGATGGCGGCGACAACAGAGACATTGTTCCAGCTTGAGGATATATCCAGTATCAGTCTCTCTGTGAAAAATGCTGTGGACGAGGTTTGTGCAGATCAGTTATTCCTGAGAGATACCATATACTACTATGATGCAGAGGAAAATAGTTTATCGCAGGAGATAATTGCGATGTATGTGCCAAATGCGCAGGGGACCGGATTGGAATCCTGTGGAATTAAGGTGCAGACGGAACCGCAGACATCGGATCAGGAATTAATCGTGCGGGAGCTTGTTCGAAAAAATGTGCTGCCGGCAGATACAAAGGTCAATCAGGTATCTGTACATGATTCTGTCTGCTATCTGGATTTATCGGCAGAGTTTGGAAATTCGGCAGGTACACTTTCACCGGAGATTACACTGTATGCGTTGGTGGATTCTGTCATTGCGCAGACAGGTGTGGACACAGTGCAGATTCTGATAGATGGAAAAATAGAGGCCAAATATCGGAATGTAGTGGATATAAACAAACCATTACCATTTAACACAGGCATTTTACAGGACGAATAAAATGAATATAGGAGAAACATGAAACGACCATTCTTTTGTGTAGCTTTGGCGTATGCACTTGGAGAGGTGATTGCACTTTACACGAGAACGGCAGGCGGGATCAGCATAGCGACAGTTATGCTTATTTGCGTTGGGATCTTCATGAAGAAATATAAGCATGGAAAAAGCGCATGCATATTGGGACTGAGCGTCGGTCTTGGTATGGTTTGCGCTTTTTTGCGTGTTCCACAGGATTTGAGGGGCGGGATGTCTGTATGCAGGTGGTCTGTGCAGGAGGAAGCATACGAGATTTCCACCTATGCGACGGGGGCAGAAAAACAGGGAATGGAAGTGACATGTGCTGGGGTTCTGATGGACAAAATGGGGGATTCGTGGACGTTGCAGGTGCTGGAAGGAGAGGGCGTGTCAGGGCGTATTTTACTTCGAGGGGTAACGGATCCCTATGAGATTTCAGATGTTGTGCAGGTTTCCGGTCCTTGTTATACATTTGAAAATCCGAGAAATCCGGGAGGATTTCCGGCACGCAGTTACTATCTTGCCAGGAATATCACAGCGTATTATTACACACCGCAGATAACCGTGGTATCTTTACAAAAACGTCAGGTGCTTGGAACTCCGATGTACCTGTATTATAGGTTGAAGCAGCGTTTGTATCAGTTCCGTACATATGCCGGACGGCAGATCGGACAACTGCTTCCTGAGGATACAGCAACGCTTGTAAACGGGATTTTGCTTGGGGAAAAGTCTGAAATTGCACCGGTAATCAAGACATTGTATCAGATGGGAGGGATTGCACATATTTTGGCAATATCCGGACTTCATATATCCTTGCTGGGTGGCTGTTTGTTCCGGCTGCTGCGTAAATTACGTATGCAGGTCCGGGCAGCTGGAATGATTACGATTGTGGGACTCTGGCTCTATGGAACGATGACAGGAATGAGTCTTGCAACGATGCGTGCAATCTGGATGATGGTAATCCTGCTTGTGGCACAGATATATGGAAAAGCTTATGATATGCCGACTGCAATGGGGATTGCACTGTTTATTATGCTATTATGCAACCCTGTCCGGATTCTGGATGCCGGGATGCAGTTAAGCTATATGGCGATTGCCGGGGTGTCGCTTGGAAACTATGGAATGAGACGGCTGCATAAGAAATCCTGGTTCCGCCGCTATCAGAAGAAACACCATATTGCTTTCCATATTGTGCAGAGCTTCTTTTATTCGGTTGCGTTAAATGTGATGATGTTTCCTGTGCTGGCAGGGACATACTATGAAGTTCCGGCATATGCATGGCTGTTGAACCTGATTGTTGTTCCAGGCATGACTGCTGTTGTGGCTGGCGGTTGGATCGGGCTGATTGCGTCGATAGGATCTGTTGGGATTGGAAAACTGGTGATGCTTCCGGTTGGATGGCTGCTGCGTGGATACACATGGCTGTGCAATTTAACACTTGAATTGCCGTGGAATACGATTCATACGGGAGAGATACGAGGGATGCAGATACTTGTATGGTATGGTGGAATCGCTTTGGTTCTTGGATTACTCCGGACGAACAGCAGAAACCGGATCCGGGATCGTATCTATAAACAGACGGGCAGATTCTGGCAGAAGAAAGCTGTTGTGAGATATACAGTGAGCGTGATCGTGTCCGGGATTCTGGCGGAGGGAGCTGCGCAGGTGATACTGCTTCAACAGCAGAGAACAGAGACCGTGTATTTTCTGGATGTCGGACAGGGTGACGGAATCCTGATACGATCGCCGGACGGAAGCAATCTGGTTATAGATGGAGGATCCACTTCACAATCAAAATGCGGAACGTATACTCTACTTCCGGCATTGCGCTCACAGGGCATGACAGACATTGATTATTGGTTTGTGACGCATACAGATGAGGATCATATCAGCGGATTAAAGGAGATTTTGTTGCAGGGGAAACTGGTACAGATCAAAGTACGGGCGGTCGTTTTTTCTGCCTATGTGTTTCAGGATGAGGCATTTGTGGAGCTTGCAGCACTGCTTCAAACAGCGGGAATCCCGATTGTATGGATGGAAGAGGAAGATGTGATCGGAGATGGAACGTTTACACTTACCTGTCAGCATCCAACTGCGGAATATCATGCGAAGGATAAAAATGCGGCGAGTCTGGCCCTTGCTTATCATTCCAATACGTTTGACATGTTGTTTACCGGAGATATGGATGCAGATGCCATCGAAGATATGGATATACAGCAATCATTTGACTGTATCAAGCTTCCTCATCATGGTTCAAAGTATTCTTATGTAGAAGGGTTTTATACAGATGCTGACTACGGTGTGATTTCCTGTGGATACAATAACCGTTATGGACATCCGCATGCAGAAGTGCTGGAGGGATTAGAACAGGAAGGCACACAGATACTTCGGACAGATGAGATGGGAGCGGTTATTTTCCGGAGCAGATAAATGATAGTAATTATGTGGGACATGGTAAAAAGAATATATCTAAGATCAAATTGATGAATAGAATCGGATGTGATAAAATGTATTTCATGATAATAAGGAGTCACCATGGCAAAAAAAGAAAAAGCAAATGGCATGGCCATTTTAAATGAACAAATCAATAAGAAAGAATTCAGCCGCGTGTATCTGCTTGGTGGTACAGAACCATATCTGATCTATCAATACCGGGACAAACTGGTCGAGACGCTGATCGATCCGAATGATACGATGAATTTTATCGTCTATAAGGGCGAGAACACAAAGCCGGAGGATATTATCGAGTTTGCAGATACAATGCCGTTTTTCACTGAGCGGAGAGTCGTGCTGGTGGAGAACAGTAATTTCTTTAAGAATGGCTGTGAGAAGCTGGAGAAGGCTTTGGAAGAGCTGCCGGATACAACGGTGCTGGTTTTCGTTGAGAAGGATATTGATAACCGCAAGAAGCTTGCAAAGCAGGTGGCGCAGCTAGGTACGGTAGCGATGTTTGATGCACCGGACAGTGAGATGTTAGCTGTCTGGCTGAATGGCATGTTTGCAGAAGATCAGATTGCAATCAGTGGTACGACATTGCGTTATCTGATCGACCGGGTTGGAAACAGCATGAATCTGCTCAAAAACGAAGTGGATAAGCTTCGGGCTTATGTAGTGGATAAGAAAAGTGTTTCCAAAGAGGATATTGATCTGCTCTGTGTGAATCAGGTGGAGGACAAGATCTTTGATATGATCGATGCGATTTCTGAGAAGAAGCAGCAAAAAGCAATGGAATTATACGATGATCTCCTGTATTTGCAGGAAGCGCCGATGAAGATTCTTGTGCTGATCACACGGAATTTTATGCAGCTTCTGAAAATCCGCTTTGCACTTGATACCGGTACGCCGGAAGGACAGATCGCTTCGACATTCGGCATCCGCCCGTACTTTGTAAAAAAATATATTGCACAGGCAAAATCCTTCACGAAAGAGCAGCTGATTTCCTGCGTGCGGTTATGTCAGGAAGCAGATACGAATATCAAGACAGGCAGGATGCGGGACAAACTCGCAACCGAGATGGTGATATTAGAGCTTCTGCTACATGGCGGAGAAAAGCAGGAAGTATAACAGATAATACAAAAGCTCCACGCTTACAGGTTAAGCGTGGAGCTTTTGTATTATCATAGATATTTACTTTGAACACATATACAGCAGGTTTTCCCATCTGCGGTCAACCTCTTCCTGATACTGTACAAGCAGGTCCTCGTTTTCCGGCTTGAACAGATGCTTGAATCTGCCCTGTGGACGAAGGAAGTCTTCGATTGGAAGCTTCTTCTTTGGCTCGTAGTTCAAGATCCACTTGCCTTCCACAACCTCGAACAGTGGCCAGTAGCATGTTTCTACTGCGAGCTTGCAGATCTTCATGATATCCGGTGTATCATATCGCCAGCCACGCGGACATGGTGACATGATATTTAAGAATGCGGCACCTGGTGTGTAGATCGCCTTCTCGGACTTCTCGTACAGATCCTTCATGGTTCCGATGAAGGTAGATTGTGCGACATATGGAATATCATGGTTTGCGATGATAGATGCGAGATCCTTCCGGTTCTGCATCTTGCCGTTGGAGCATTTACCAACCGGTGTTGTCGTTGTATCTGCGAACATCGGTGTCGCAGAAGAACGCTGGATACCGGTGTTCATGTAAGCGCCGTTATCATAGCAGACATACACCATATCGTGATTACGTTCCATGGCACCGGACAGAGACTGGAGACCGATATCGTAAGTTCCGCCGTCACCACCGAACGTGATGAACTTATAATTGGCGGAGATCTTTCCCTTTTTCTTTAATGCATGGTAAGCGGTTTCAATACCGGAAAGCGTAGCGCCTGCATTTTCAAATGCATTGTGCATGTAGCTGTCCTCCCATGCGGTATATGGATACATGAAGCTGGATACCTCCAGACAGCCGGTTGCGTTTCCGATGACTGCCTTGTCACCCTCATGTAGGGCTCGCAGAACTGTACGAACAGCGATTGTTCCGCCACAGCCTGCACACATTCTATGTCCCGGAGCGAGACGTTCCGGTTTGCTCATTACTTCTTTGAAATTAAATGCCATCTCGATTCCCTCCGTTACTTTCTAAGCCCGATATATTTGAACTGTTCTACTTCCTGCTTGCCGGATACATAATCCATCAGATCCTGATAGATACCGCAGGCAGTTTCAACTGTGTAATCTCTTCCGGCAAGACCATAGAAATAGTTGACGGTTGTAGATTCGTTCTTTGCATCATATAAAGCAGCCTTCAGTTCAGAACCAAGCGGACCGCCGCATCCGGAGAAGCTTTCTGCACGATCCATGATCGCGATGCCCTTTGCATTTTTGAGTGCGGCAGCTAACTCGGTACCCGGGAACGGACGGAACACACGCACCTTGATCATGCCTGCTTTAATTCCCTGCTCGCGAAGCTCATCAACGGCTTCCTTTGTCGTTCCGGCAGCAGATCCCATGATGACGATCACATACTCGGCGTCATCCATGCGATACTCCTCGAAAAGTCCGTACTTTCTTCCGGAGATCTTCTCGAATTCCTCTGCAACCTCTAGGATAACCTTCTTTGCATTCTTCATGGCGATACGCTGGTTCATCTTTGTCTCCATGTAGAATGGAGAGTTCGCATAAGGACCAACAGCCATTGGCATATCTGCATTTAACAGGAAGTTTTCCGGTTCATAGCTTCCTACAAATTCTTTTACTTTCTCTGTCTCAATCAGTGCGATATTCTCAACTGCGTGGCTGGTGATGAAACCATCCTGACAAGCCATAAATGGAAGTTTGACATCCGGATGTTCGGCAATGCGGAACGCCTGAATGTAATTGTCGTAGGCTTCCTGATTGTTCTCAGCGTAGATCTGGATCCAGCCGGCATCTCTGGCACCCATACTGTCAGAGTGGTCACAATTGATGTTGATTGGACCGGTCAATGCACGGTTTACAACTGCCATAACGATAGGAAGACGATCGGAAGCTGCAACATAAAGTACTTCCCACATGTAGGCGAGACCACAGGAAGAAGTCGCTGTGATCGCTCTTGCACCGGCGGCGCAGGCACCCATGGTAGCACTCATGGAGCTATGCTCGGACTCCACCGGGATAAACTCGGTGTCGATGTCGCCGTTTGCAATGAAGGTCGATACCATCTGTGGAATCTCTGTCGATGGTGTAATTGGGAATGCAGCCATTACGTCAGGATTGATCTGCTTGATAGCATGTGCAACAGCTTCATTACCTGACATTCTTTCACGAATTGCCATATTAGATTCCCTCCTTCATTGTGATTGCACCAAAGCTGCAGACACGCTCACAGATACCGCAGCCCTTGCAGTGGTCTAAGTCGAAGTCTTCTCTTTTGCCATCCTTGACCGGAATACAGCTGTCCGGGCAGACCGGTGTGCAGAGCAGACATTGTGTACATTTTTCCCAGTCAATAACAGGAGTCTTTGTTCTCCATTCGCCTGTACAGAATTTGCGGGAACCGCCGCCACCATAGATCTGATTGCCCGGCGTCATATCATAGTAAGGACTATGTTCATTGATTTTAGAAATATCTGTTGCTTTTGACATTTATTTTACCTCCTCGAACGCCATTTTCAGTGCACGCATATTGCCGTCGATTACTTCCGGCTTCTTTGCGAATTTGTGTTCATAAGATGCCTGCATCTGGGATAAGAATACATCTTTATCCATGATGTCTGCAACCTTCACGATAGCAGCAAGCATCGGGGAGTTAGGAAAATACTTTCCAAGTGTTTCCATCGATACCTTATGTGCGTCAATGGTATAAACGCTTCCCTTGTATCCATTTAATAAAGGAAGAATCTCTTCCTTTGGATGCGGGGTGTTGATTACGATAGCACCATCTTCCTTCAGACCGTTTGTGACATCTACGGAATGAAGCAGTGTCTCATCTACAACAACCACATAGTCTGGGTGGTAAATGTTGGAATGTACCCGGATTTCGGATTCGCCGATCCGGTTATAGGCTGTGATCGGTGCGCCCATACGTTCCGGACCATACTCCGGAAATCCCTGGACGTGCATACCAGTGTTGAAAGCAACGTCCGCAAGCAGAAGTGCTGCGGTTTTGGCACCTTGACCTCCACGTCCGTGCCATCTGATCTCGATGTTCTTTTTCATATATTGCACTCCATTTCTCATAAATACAGTAAAAAACACGATAATTATACCATTCTGTTAAAAAATGTAAAGAGAGTCGGTGGTTTTTCTTGGCAAATAACAATCTTTCTTGAATAATTTGGTCGAAATTGATATAATCAGTACGTTAAGCTTTTACACAACAAAAACAAAGGAGTTTTGTTATGCGAAGAAAAAAGAAAGATAAAAATAACATAGATCAGGAACAGATCAATCTGATTCCAATAGAGCCACAGCAACAGGAAGAAACAGAAGTGGAGGCTTATCAGGATGAGAAACTGGAAAACCGGGAGGAAACGGCAGAAGATATATCTGACGAGAAGGAAATGGAACCGGAAGCAGATCCAACAGAATCGGAATTAACGACAGAGGATACATCTGCACAGTCGGAGACACCGGAGAAAGAAAGCGAATCTTCTGCGCTGTTTGGTGCATATGTTGCAGAGGAGAACAAATGGGAACGCAAAAACCGGATTAAAGACGAAAAGATCAAGGCAAAGCAGGAAAAGAAACGGGCAAAGTATGCCGATGTAGATGATGATACATATGAGCAGATGAAAGCAGGCGGTGCACATAAATTTTTTGGCGTGCTGTCTTTGCTGATGCTGATTGTGGGAATCGCTGCGGTTGCATTATTTGTCTACCGGCTGGTCATTGCTCCTTCCTATGCGCAGGTGGGAGAAAAGGAAAAGAATCTGCATATAGAGGGATTTGCCACGGAGACGGATACATCCAAATACGAACAGCAGGTATCTGCATTGCAGGGAGTAGCGACTCCATCGGATCTGATTGACACATGGGTGGAGCAACCGTTTGAGCAGGCAACACCAAGTGATGTATCCTCTCAGGATATGGATGGTGCGGAAACTCTGCCGGCAGATAGTGCGGAATCAGAACCGGTTGTTGATTAGGAGGTGCAAGGATGAAAAAGACATGGAACAGACTCATTATAGTGTCGTTTATAGTGCTTGCAATCGTTGCCTGTGCGGCAATTGTATTCCTGTACCCGTACTACAATGAATATAAGGTTTTTGACGGAATTGAAGCTGGTCAGTGGAGTGAGGTACAAAAAAACTATGAAGCGTTAGACAGTGAAAAACAAAAACAGGTACAAGAGATGCTTCCGGATTATGCGAAGCACATCTGCCTGGAATACCAGACTGGCGAGAAAGACTATATATATACAGTAGCGGCGTATGACGCTATTAATAGTATTGACGAGACAAAGAATATTTGTACAAAATATAATGTGCTTGTAAATCGGACTGAATACCGCAATGCGATTGAACAGATTTATAATGCGAACCAGAATTATAACGGTCAGGGCATTGTGCAGGCAAATGAGACAATCAATAAGATTAATCTTCGCCTGGATGCAGACACGAAAAAAGAAGTTGTCATAGAAGTTTTAAATGAGAAATATCAGCAATATGTGAGCGGTGAGATCGTGGCAGATGCGATGAACAGTTATATTTCAATCATCAATGATCTGGCAGTCACAGATATTTCGGAATATACGGCGGTCATTTCAAATAATGTCAGGGTGATCGAGTCCTATCGTGCATTGTATGATTCGGCACAGTCGGCATATGACCAGGGTGATTACCTGACAGCATTGAATATATGCGAAACGGTGCAGCTGGAACCCCTCGATTCACAGTATATTGATAAATTTTATTCCTTATATAAGCTCGCATATACAACAGGCATGAATTATTATGACGGTCTTCTTGACACATATATTGAGATTGGCGATAATCAGAATGCACTGAATCTGTTAGATAAGCTGGAAAAATATTACTCTGACGATATGAATCTTCAAAAGTATAAGCTTCAGATGGCAAAGGATTGGCAGAAGGCGTATGTGAAGCTGGCAGAAAATGCGGATTCGGAAATCCAGAAAGTACTTGGCGAAACCGAAGACGGTATCAATATATTGGATTCCACCTATAAGAACATCAAACCGGATAGTATGCTGTTGTACGACGTGGATGAGGATGGTACACCGGAAGTATTTTTCTACAACAGTTTGGAACGCAATGAGACCTATGTGAGCTGTTTTATTTTCACATATCGGGATGGTGCAGTTTCTTATCTTGGATATGCAAAGGTGAGAAGCTTCTGCAGTGACAGCAGCTTTGTTGCATTCCCTTGGCTGTCGACGAGAACGTCCGGCGATGAATATTGTCTGAAACGATATTCAGACGGTGTGATTACCGATGGACCATATGTGCAGAATGTGGATGGTACTTATTATGTGAATGAACAGGTTGTCGATGAGACAGAGTACCTTTCCCAGCAGAGTGAAACCCTGGCAACAGCCTTAAATAAGGGTGTAAAAGATTTTGATGCAGTAACATTACAGGACAGTGAAAGCTATATCTTAGCTTACAAATAAATTAAACGAGAGTATGGAGGCGAATTATGGTAAAACTTTATGAAACAGGTGCATACTTGCTGAATGGTTCCGAGCTGGTTGCAGATGATGGACAGGCACAGGCAGTACTTGCATCAAAGGGTGTACAGACATCGAAAGAGGATGCGTCGAAAAATACGATGGCATATGGAATTCTTGAAGCACATAATACTTCAGGAAATATGGAACAGCTGAAGATTAAATTCGATAAGATGACAAGCCATGATATCACATTTGTTGGTATTATCCAGACGGCGAGAGCATCCGGATTGACAGAGTTCCCAATTCCTTATGTACTTACAAACTGTCATAACTCTTTGTGTGCAGTAGGCGGAACAATCAACGAGGATGATCATGTATTTGGTCTTTCCTGTGCAAAAAAATATGGCGGAATCTATGTACCACCTCATCAGGCAGTTATCCATCAGTTCGCAAGAGAGATGCTTGCAGAATGTGGAGCCATGATTCTTGGTTCTGACAGTCATACACGTTATGGCGCCCTCGGTACAATGGCTATTGGTGAAGGTGGCGGCGAGCTCGCCAAGCAGCTGTTGAAGCGTACATACGATGTTGCAAAGCCGGGCGTGGTAGCAATCTACCTGGATGGCGAAGTACAAAAGGGTGTTGGTCCACAGGATGTTGCCCTTGCAATTATCGGTGCGACTTTCGGTTGTGGTTATGTAAAGAACAAGGTTATGGAGTTCGTAGGACCTGGTGTGGACAAGCTTTCTGCAGACTTCCGTATCGGTGTCGATGTTATGACAACCGAGACAACCTGTCTGTCCTCCATCTGGAAGACGGATGAGAAGATTGAAGAATGGTATGAGACGCACTACAGACCGGAGTGCTATAAGGAATTAAATCCGGGTGCAGTTGCTTATTATGATGGTGTTGTTTACGTAGACTTGTCTAAGGTGAAACCTATGATCGCTATGCCATTCCATCCAAGCAATGTCTATACGATCGAGGATGTAAAGGCAAATCTGATGGACGTTTTAGATGATGTGGAAAAGCGTGCGCAGGTATCCTTAGATGGCAAGATCGACTTTACACTGAAGGATAAGGTTGTTGACGGAAAACTCTATGTAGAGCAGGGAATCATCGCAGGCTGCGCCGGCGGTGGATTCGAGAATATCTGTCAGGCAGCTGACCTGATCCGTGGAAAATATATTGGTGCTGATGAATTTACGCTTTCTGTATATCCGGCATCCACTCCGATTTATATGGAGCTTGCTAAGAATGGCGTGCTTTCAGACCTGATTGAGACAGGTGCGATTGTCAAGACAGCATTCTGTGGACCGTGCTTTGGTGCTGGAGATACGCCGGCAAACAATGCATTCTCCATCCGTCACTCAACAAGAAACTTCCCGAACCGCGAGGGTTCAAAGATTCAGAATGGACAGATTGCTTCCGTTGCACTGATGGATGCACGTTCCATTGCGGCGACAGCAGCAAACAAGGGCTTCTTAACAGCTGCAACCGATCTGGATGTCGAGTACAAGGGACAGAAATATTTCTTTGACAAGAAGATTTACGATAACCGTGTTTATAACGGATGGGGACATCCGCAGCCGGAGCAGGAGATTAAGTTCGGACCAAACATCAAGGACTGGCCGGAGATGGTAGCGTTGACAGACAATCTGATGCTTAAGGTCGCATCGGTTATCCATGATCCGGTAACGACGACAGATGAACTGATTCCTTCCGGTGAGACATCTTCTTATCGTTCGAATCCGCTTGGACTTGCAGAGTTTACATTGTCCCGTAAGGATCCGGAGTATGTAGGCAGAGCGAAGGCAATCCAGAAGGTAGAACGTGTGCGTGAAGCTGGCGAATGTATGGGCGAGGCAGATCCGAATATGAAGACAGCCATGCACAAGGTAAAGGAAATGTTCCCGGATGCGTGTGGTTCGAACACTGGTGTCGGAAGTACGATCTTTGCAGTGAAGCCAGGCGACGGCTCTGCGCGTGAGCAGGCAGCTTCCTGCCAGAAGGTACTTGGCGGTTGGGCAAATATCGCCAAGGAGTATGCGACAAAGCGTTATCGTTCAAACTTGATTAACTGGGGTATGCTTCCATTCGTGATGGATGAAGATTACGATTTTGACGTGGATGATTATGTATTCGTTCCGGGCGTTGCACAGGCAATCCGCAACAAGGATGAGATCATCAAGGCATATGTTGTAAACAAGGATATGAAAGAGCTGTCTTTGAAGCTTGGCGACCTGACAGATGATGAGAGAGATATTATTCTCGCTGGCTGCCTGATCAACTACTATAAGACACACTAATCAGATATATTCATTTAAACCTTTACACATGGTTTTCAATACTATATAATATACGCATTAGGAGCGTATATTATATGGATATTGAAAAGGACAGCCTGAAAAAACAAATACGGGAAATGACGCAACTTGGGTATATTGCACCGGAGGATCTTCCTTCGATTGAGCTTTATATGGATCAGGTGACGACATTCATGGATAAATATCTTTCGCAGAACAAACGGTATGAGGAAGATAAGACACTGACCAAGACGATGATTAACAACTACACGAAGAACAATCTGCTCCCGCCGCCGGAGAAGAAGCGGTATACAAAGGAGCATCTGATTTTGCTGATTTATATCTATTACCTGAAAAATGTGATATCGATCAGTGATATTCAGATCATGTTGAAACCGTTGATCGATCATTATTTTGAGAATCCGGATGCACCGCACAACTTAGAAGAAATCTATGCAAGTCTTTATAAGTTAGAGCAGCATCAGCATTTCCGGGTGGAAAACAGTGTGGTAAAGACTTTTGAATTGTCGGAGCATGATTTCCCTGGTGTGGAAGATAAGTATATTAAGAATCTGAATTTTCTGTCATTGCTTGGATATGATATCTTCATCAAGAAGAAGATCATGGAGCGGATTATCGATGAGATGGCTGCGGAACAGGCGAAAGAGCAGGAACAGACAAATGAAAAAGATAAGAAAAAGAAGAAAAAAGACGAGACGTAATTCTACGTTTCGTCTTTTTCTGTTGCTGTTTCTCTTGGAACAAGTGTCAGCGTGACACGTTCGATACGATTCCGATGAACTTCCGTAACCTTGAAATGTGCTCCCTCACAGTTTGCTTCTTCTCCGGCGGTTGGAATTTTGTCCAACAGTTCAATGATGAATCCGGCAAGTGAATCGTAATCCTCTGACTGGAAATCTGTGTGAAGTTTATCGTTCAGATCATCCAGTTTGATGGATGCATCGATGTCGTAGGTGTGATTGCCAAGATCGCGGATCAGGTCGTTTTCGTTGTCATCGTATTCATCCCGGATATCCCCTACGATTTCTTCAACCAGATCCTCCATTGTGATGATTCCGGATGCCTGTCCATATTCATCCAGAACAATCGCCATACTGTCTGCGGAAGTCTTCATCTCAGCAAAAATCTGACTTGTTTTCTGGTATTCAGATACAAACAATGGCTTTCGCAAAATACTTCGCAAGTCAAAATAACGGATATCTAATAATTCCCGGTAGAAAAATAAATCCTTGATATTAAGGATGCCGATGATATTTTCTTTGGAATCCTCATAAATCGGGATTCTTGTGTATGTTTCACTTTTAAAGATGTCGACTAATTCGTCATAAGTAGAATTTACATCGGCTGCAATTACATCAGCTCTTGGAATCATGATATCCTTGGAAACGGCATCTCCAAAATCAACTACATTCGATATCATGAATTTTTCTTCGGGCTCAATGACGCCTTCTTCGTGAGAGACATTTACAATAGTACGAAGCTCTGCTTCGGTAATGCTTGCTTTCTTCGCGGATGGGTCGACACGGAACAGCTTGAAGATGGCTCCGGTCAATATATTTAACAGGAAGATAACAGGGGTGAGCAGCGTCATCAGCCACGAAATCGGGTAGACAACGACCATGGAAAGCTGCAATGCATATTGTGTTGCAAGGGTCTTCGGGGAGATCTCACCGAAGATCAGGACAAGCAATGTCAGAATTCCGGTCGATACACCAATGTATTTACTTCCGAACATGTTTGTACAAAAGGTTGTTGTAAGTGCGGAGGCGGAGATGTTGACAATGTTGTTTCCGACCAGGATCGCACTTAATAGTTTACTTGAATTTTCGGTTACTTTTAATACTTTCTTTGCTTTCTTATTTCCGTCATCTGCGAGAGAACGAAGCTTTAGATGGCTTACCGTTGTCAGTGCAGTCTCTGAGGAAGAGAAAAAAGCGGAAAGAGCCAGTAAAATCAGAATTATAATTAGTTGTAACGCGGGACTATTGTCCAAAAAAACCACTCCTTTTATGTATAAATTTCCTTATATTCTATATATTTGGATGAAGGGTGTCAAGTATAGATTTTGCTATAATAGAAAATTATAACTGATTCAATTTAATTCCTATTAGACAAATAGGAATTAGGATGATAAGATAACCTTGCAATCAGGAAAACGGATTGCAAAACAAAAAATGACAACAAGGCACAAGCCGGAAAATAAAAGAAAGACGAGGTACAAGATTATGGGAAAGAAACATTATGAGGACAGAAATTTAAAGTTTGAAACATTACAGCTGCACGTAGGACAGGAGCAGCCGGATCCGGTAACGGACGCAAGAGCCGTTCCGATTTATCTGACATCTTCTTATGTGTTCCACAACAGTAAACATGCAGCGGACCGGTTTGGATTGAAGGATGCCGGTAACATCTACGGACGTCTGACAAACCCGACAGAGGACGTATTTGAGAAGCGTATCGCTGCACTCGAAGGTGGTGTTGCAGCACTTGCAGTTGGTTCCGGAGCAGCCGCTCTTACCTATGCATTCCAGGCACTGGCACACGCAGGTGACCATATCGTAGCAGCTAAGAATATCTATGGTGGTACTTACAACCTGCTTGCACATACACTTCCGGATTATGGTATCGAGGCAACTTTCGTAGATCCATTTGACTACGATGCAATCGAAGCAGCGATTAAGCCAAACACAAAGGCAGTTCAGATCGAGACACTCGGAAATCCGAATTCAGAGGTGGTAGATATTGAACGAATCGCAAAGATCGCACATGCACACAACATTCCGCTTGTTGTCGATAACACATTTGCAACTCCATACCTTGTAAGACCAATCGAGTATGGGGCAGATATCGTCGTTCATTCCGCAACGAAGTTTATCGGTGGTCATGGAACAACACTCGGCGGTGTGATCATTGATAGCGGTAAATTTGACTGGCTGAAGGCTGGGGACAAGTTCCCATGGCTGGTAGAGCCAAACGTATCTTATCATGGAGTCAGCTTCGCAAAGGATACAGCACCGGCTGCATTTGCAACTTACATCCGTGCTATCCTGCTCCGTGATACAGGTGCAACGATCTCGCCGGTACATTCCTTCATCTTCCTGCAGGGACTTGAGACATTGTCTCTCCGTGTCGAGCGTCATGTAGAAAATGCACTCAAGGTTGTACAGTATCTGAAGGATCAGCCACAGGTAGAAAAGGTGAATCACCCTTCTATCTCTGAGAATCCGGAGCAGCAGGCGCTTTACAAGAAGTACTTCCCGAATGGCGGCGGATCAATCTTTACATTTGAGATCAAGGGTGGCGCTGCAGAGGCGCAGAAGTTTATTGACAATCTCGAACTGTTCTCTCTGCTTGCAAACGTAGCGGATGTAAAGTCACTTGCCATCCACCCGGCATCAACTACGCATTCTGAGTGCAACGAGGCAGAACTTTTGGATCAGGGAATCAAACCAAACACAATCCGACTTTCTATCGGTACAGAAAATATTGACGATATCATTGAGGATCTGGATGAGGCATTTAAGGCACTTGCGGAATAAATGCAAAAATAGCATAAAAAAAGAGGCAGAAACAAGGACTGCCTCTTTTTTATTTATGGTAAGTGTGATAAAATAATATTGGTAATAACAAACAGGAAAGTGTAAAACGGTGAAAAGATGTTATCAGTAGTGTTACCTGCCTATAATGAAGAAAAAATGATAAAAAAAGCAGCAACAACGATAGGCGGGATTTTACAAAATGAAGAAATTGAGTACGAGATTGTATTTGTAGATGATGGTTCCAAGGATGGAACCTGGCAGGAAATAGTGAATGCCGAGAAAGAAGATGAACATGTAAATGGCGTTCATTTTTCCAGAAACTTTGGAAAAGAATCTGCGATGATGGCGGGACTTGAGAATGCAGGCGGTTCATGTGTGGTTGTGATGGATTGTGATTTGCAGCATCCGCCTGAAACAATCGTAGAGATGTATCGGTTGTGGCAGCAGGGATATGAAGTGGTGGAAGGTGTCAAGCGCACGCGTGGAAAGGAAAGCGTGTTCCACAAGATGAGCGCGGGACTGTTTTATAAGATGATCTCGAAGGCTGTAAAGATTGATATGTCTCATGCGTCTGATTTTAAACTGCTTGACCGACGTGCGGTAGAAGCATTGCTGGAGATGCCGGAACGGAATGCGTTTTTTAGAGCGCTTTCGTCGTGGATTGGATTTCGGACGACATCAGTGGAGTTTGATGTACAGGAACGTGAGGTTGGAGAATCAAAATGGTCAACAAAATCGTTGATTCGCTATGCAATCTCCAATATTGTTTCCTTTTCCTCTGCTCCAATGACAATGGTAGGAATTACCGGTATACTTGGGTTCCTGTTTGCGGTTATACTAGGTATACAGACACTTGTGAAATATTTTTCCGGGAATGCGGTTGAAGGATTTACGACGGTGATTCTTCTGATTTTGATTATGGGGAGTTTTATCCTGATGGGACTAGGAATCATCGGCTATTATATTGCGAAGATCTATGAGGAGGTAAAATGCCGCCCGCGCTATATCATTTCGAGGAAGATCGGAAAAAACATGACGTGGGAACGTCGCAGATAACCGGAAGGTAAAGGAGGCATATCATGCGTAAGAAGTCACACATATCACTGACAAAAGGTGTTGTACACGGACTGTCCGCAGAACAGCGGTTCGGACATCATTTTTCCCTGTATGTTGGAAGTATACTTCCGGATTGCACACCTTCTTTTTTGACAAAACGTCACTGTATCGATGATACGTTTGATGTGTGTGAAAAGAAGATGCTTGGATTCTTGAAGCATTATAAAACAAAGAGAAAGGGCGTTTCGATTTTATCGAGTATCCGGATGGGTGTGATCCTGCATTACATTGCGGATTATTTTACATATCCACATAATTCACATTATCCGGGAAGCTTGAAGGATCACTGTGTATATGAGGAGGATTTGAAACACCGAATCCGAAGCTTTGTCCGTCATCGGTATGAAAGCGGAGAGATGCAGTATGATGAAAGGATGCTGCCGACAATCTGCTCATTTCAGGAACTGCTTGATTATATTAAGGAAAAACACGAGCGTTATATGCATGACCGGGGTGATGTAAATCTGGATTGTGCATATTCGTATATTGTGAGTCTGGCAGTGATGCATTCGTTGTTGCAACTCGCGACTGGCACGGCATAAAGCATGACGTTTTTGAGCATACTATCCGTGAACTGGAATAAAGTCGGTTCAGAGAAGGAGGATATTGTATGCGAGCTGGAGCAGAAGTTTACAGAGAAGTAGCCGAGCGTTGCAGCGCTTATGACAAGAGCGAGCGCAAATCTTGTTTTTGCAATGTGGCAGACGACGAGAAGAGTTGCCTGAATTGCAGACATTTTGCAGAGGATGAGCATTGCAGACTGGATCTGTACGATCCGATCGTCAAAGATTTATAAGAATTTATATGAATCGAAGGGACTTTTTCGAAAGTCCCTTTTGTTATGCGCTTATACCTGCTGACCTGACTGGCGGAGATTGTGACAGAAGGATCGTGCCGGGGGATGGTATAAAGCTTGACATAAAAGGGGGCGGTTGATATACTCATTGTGGATTTATCTGGACAAAGCAGATAAAGCGGCTTTGTATGATGAGAAAAGAAAGGAAACAAAATATGATTAGTGCAAATAATGTAACCCTGCGGCTTGGAAAGCGGGCTTTGTTTGAGGATGTAAATATAAAGTTTACGGAAGGAAACTGTTACGGTCTGATCGGTGCGAACGGAGCCGGTAAATCTACGTTCCTGAAGATTCTTTCGGGAGAACTCGAACCGACGAATGGCGAAGTTATCATGAACGATGGCGAGCGTCTGTCTGTCCTGCAGCAGGATCACTTTAAATATGATGAATATATGGTATTAGATACCGTTATTATGGGGAATAAGCGCCTGTATGACATTATGAAGGAAAAGGACGCAATTTATGCGAAAGAGGACTTCTCAGACGAAGATGGTATCCGCGCATCAGAACTCGAGGCAGAATTTGCAGAGATGGATGGCTGGAATGCGGAGAGCGATGCTGCAACACTTCTGAACGGACTTGGTGTAGATACAGATATCCATTATAAGATGATGAGCGAACTTGATGGCAACCTGAAGGTCAAGGTACTTCTCGCGCAGGCACTGTTCGGTAATCCGGATGTTTTGCTTCTGGATGAGCCGACAAACCACCTGGACCTCGATGCGATTGCATGGTTGGAGGAGTTCCTGATCAACTTCGAGAATACAGTTATTGTTGTATCGCATGACCGTTATTTCCTGAATAAGGTATGTACCCATATCGCAGATATTGATTATGCGAAGATCCAGCTTTATGCCGGCAATTATGATTTCTGGTATGAGAGCAGCCAGCTTATGATCAAGCAGATGAAGGAAGCGAATAAGAAGAAGGAAGAGAAAATCAAAGAGCTGCAGGAGTTTATCCAGCGTTTCTCTGCGAATGCTTCAAAGTCCAAGCAGGCAACTTCCAGAAAACGTGCATTGGAGAAGATTCAGCTTGATGAGATCCGCCCATCGAGCCGTAAATATCCATACATTGATTTCCGCCCGAAGAGAGAGATTGGAAATGAGGTGCTTACTGTATCGAACATTTCCAAGACGATTGATGGTGTGAAAGTGCTGGATAACATTTCCTTTACAGTCGGACATGATGATAAGATTGCGTTTGTTGGACCGAACACGATTGCAACGACAACGCTGTTTCGGATCCTTGCCGGAGAGGAAGAACCGGATGAGGGAAGCTATAAGTGGGGCGTTACAACGTCACAGGGATATTTCCCGAAAGATAATACGAAGGAGTTTGATAACGATCTTGTAATCGCAGACTGGCTGGCACAGTATTCGGATGATAAGGATGCAACGTATGTACGTGGATTCCTTGGCAGAATGTTGTTTGCGGGCGAAGATGGCGTGAAGAAGGTCAAGGTGCTTTCCGGTGGCGAGAAAGTACGCTGCTTGTTATCAAAGCTTATGATCATGGGCTCCAATGTGTTGATCCTCGATGAGCCAACAAACCATCTGGACATGGAAAGCATCACAGCATTAAATAACGGACTGATCAAGTTCCCTGGCGTCTGCCTCTTTGCATGTCAGGATCACCAGTTTGTACAGACAACTGCGAACCGCATCATGGAACTTACGAACACAGGTCTGATTGACAAGCAGACAACCTACGACGAATACCTTGCGAACGATGAGCTTGCAAGAAAACGTCAGGTCATGAATATGGCAAGTGATGACCAGGATTGATCAAAATGGTAAAATATATGGCTTTGCGTCAGAGGTGAAGATCTGAAGATACGAAAAGAGTAAAGAATAAAGAATAAAGCAAAAAGAATGGACAGGCTTCCGGAGAGGCTTGTCCATTCTTTTTGCTTATGCAACATAAGTGATAGTCAGGAACCATACAATGCTTCATTTTATTGATAAGTTGTTTCCGTATCAATATCCAGATGCAGAATGAATTTTAACATCCGTTTTGCGTTGATGTAATTCCGTTCTGTGTTCCCTGGGAACCCCAGATATACTTTGTCATAACCGAGCTTTAACCCCTTTGCAAAATCTGTATCGCTGATGTCAATCGCGAAAGGCACATTTACCCCGTCGTTATCGTCTGCGGAGCAGATACGGGATTCTACCTCAGAATAGATTTCGGCTGGCAGATAGTTTCGCAAGGGATAGATGATTTCCTGCATAGCACAGTATTCCAGCCCTTTTTCGTCCATGATCATGACATCATAATAACCGTTGAAACACAGCATTGGCAGTTCTGTATAGATCGATGCACTGGAGTTTTGCGAGTATTCTTCCAGGTAAGTGTCCTTGTCCAAATGCACTGTCACATCACTCTCTAACTGGTAAGCACCATTCAGATTGTAAAAGTCCAGATATTCATCGACGAAGGACGTGTCCACTGCGGATGGCTCCGGCGCGTTGACGATGCAGTAGGACAGAGCAACTGGACGACTTTTCTTGTAAATTGTGACTGGAATTGCTATGCAGATCGCAAGCAGAATCAGACCGAGGATGATCTTTCCCTTATAATAAGAGAGAATGTATCCGAATTTCTGCCCTTTTGACATGCCATCCATGTGTTCTTTGAGCCGTGCGCGCTTGGCGCGCTGGCGGTCGCGGAAACTCAGACTGTGTAATTCGAGGTTGTCCTCAGTGTTGACAGTTGGTTTTGCATCTTTGGAGTCCTTTTCGCTTTCTGTTTCCTTTGTATCTTCTGGTACGGATTCATTTGACTGGGATTTTTTGATTTCTTTGATGGTATCTGTGCTGGCTTTTTGCTCATTGTTTGTAGATTTTTCCTGATCGCTCATGTTTGTGTTCGCTCCCTGTATAAACGGGATTCCTCCTCAAATAAAACTTTCTACTATATTAACATAGAAGCAACTTGGGAGAAAGTGTAAAATTGCTGTCTCTTATACACATCTCCGAGCCCACGAGACTAAGGCGAATCTCGT
>ERZ1026947.150-NODE-150-length-51377-cov-8.942442_pt1 | contig 51377 bp, 60 predicted proteins | sample MGYA00519568_ERZ1026947 | MGnify/ENA primary metagenome ERZ1026947 (study PRJEB26926, sample SAMN06164744) | human gut metagenome | biome: ENVO:00009003; feature: ENVO:2100002; material: ENVO:00002003 | host: Homo sapiens | place: USA | collected 2012 ...
CGGGACTATTCGCTGTCAGATTTCCGGCAAGTTTCAGATTACCGCTATAGTCAAGTGTCAGGGCATCGCTTCTCCACTCATTGCTTTCATTTCCCCAGCCGTTACCGACAACAAGTGCCACATCTTCAGCCTTTTTGTTATATCTTCCAAGTGCAAAGACCTCCATTCCCGCAATTGTGTGAGCTCCCGATGCGTGCGAATACTCTCCCCGTGCTATAGTATGATACCCCTCTGCGTGTGAGTTACTGCCGCTTGCGATACAGCCTGTGTTTTCAGCGTGAGAATATGCTCCCGAAGCGGTCGTTTCTCTGCCTTCTGCGTGCGTACCTGTGTTGCTTGAAACCGTGCCGTACCCTTCCGCATGGCTGTACGGTGCGTTAGCCGTAGTCTTATACCCTTCGGCATGAGAATAGTACGCTGATGCAACATTGTTTTCATAATCGTTGAACACCTCGCAGTTTCTGTCAGTGTTGGTGAACTTTCCGACACCGCCGGCATTACCGGTAGTAATTTTGTTGTTTATGATTTTCTGCGTATTTCCTGCCGTTGCCTTGTTCAGCACATTAAGCACCTTCAGCTTTTTGTCACCGCAGGCATAGCTTTGCGTATGCTTGCCGTTTGCGTACTCGTCTGTAATCTCGGTTATGACCGTTTCATACTCTACCCCGTCAATGCGGATGGATACCTTCTGCGCAAGCTCAGGTTCGGTTTCGTCGTCCATAAACAGCGGTTCTATCTCAAAATCATCGGATATCACATACTCTTCCGCCGCCTTAAGTGCGTATCTGTCTATCTCGGCTACGCTGTCGGTATCGACATCAAGCACAACTTCTTTACGCTTTACTCCGCTTGCAGTATCATCTGGACGCTTCACGCATTTTATCGTGACATCATCGCCACTACCGACTACGGCATATATAGCGTTTTTATATGCCGATGTTCCGTCCTTGCGTGTGTAGCTCTTGATGTTGTATCTGCTCTCATCTATGATGATAACAGGCTTATCCTCGCTCGATTCCATATGCGGATTGTAGTTGTCACCGTCTTCCGCATTGTCATCTATGATTAGCCGCATATCATAGAAATGCGTTTTGCAGTTTTTTAGCAGATTAAAGATTGCTGTACTGACAGGCTCGAGACGTGTCATATAGCGATCATCCTGTATTCCCGTGAGCGGTGGATCTGCATTAATCTGACTTACAGGCATCGTTATGCCGAACATGCCGTATATCTGTCTGTCGCTGTCTGAAGCATTAACGATATTGTAGTTGACGATGTCCGAGATACACGAAAATGTCGTGCCACTTGTGACATAATAGCCGTATGTTCCCTTGTCCTGCTCCTCTTTTGGAAAAAGCGTGACACGAAGTGCAAACAGATATTTCAGATCATATCCTGTGACGGTTATCTTATCATCCTTCTTCTCAATGTCCGTAACATAAAGAAACGTTCCTCTTACTATACGCTTTGTCGGATCACTCGCTATATATGTCTGGCCAAGCTTTTCTCCAACTATCAGCATACGGTCCGGCTGTATACAGCCGGCTTCATCTGCGTGTGTGGGTATTGTCATCTCGAAACTGCCGATGTCGTATGCTCTGCGTGTATATTTGAAGTTTTCAACATCGGATACGATGCCAACAAGATTCTGTGAGAATTTTGGCTTCTTTACCGATAAAAAATCGTATACTCTAACTATCATCAGATACTCCTTACATAGTCAAAACGCACCAGCTTTGCTTTTATCGTGCCTGCTGTTGCAATGTTCTTTACCGATAAAGTGTTATTGCCGGGATAGATATACTGCGATGTTGACTTTATCAGGTCGATACCGGAACGTTGCGAATACGGTATATACACCTTGCCAAGCAATCCCCAGTCGATGTTTATCACATCACTTGTGCTCAGGTATTTTGTCAGCTGAAGCTCTCCTGTGGCGCTTTTGTATGTTCCCTGCGGTTCTTTACCTGAGATACTCATGCTATTGTACGATACAGGCATTTCACGTCCCGAAAGCGTAATTATTGCCGAATGTGTGTCAGTACCCGTCATAACAGATGTTGCCGTTATACTGAGCATAGCCGGCACTTTGTCCTCCGTCTGCGCTGTGAAATTTACCGACTGCGTTTTTCCCGCAGCTGCCGACAAATCCACATCTGCCGCTTTTACACGCCAGAACGGAACGTATGACAGTATCGATATTTTCGCTGTGCACAGCACACCTGCCTGCCGTTCTACCGCAGGAAGCTCACTGACAACGCCCTCAATCTGATATGTCTTGCCGGCGCTGTTCGTGTATTTCAGCGTACCTTCAACACCGGCGGGAAAGTACCGCAGGAGTTTTCTGCGAAGCTCGTACATCGTAGCCGGCTTTCCGTTGCGAGGAAGCATAGCGATTTCTGCGGTGATAGTACGGATATTTGCTTTTGCGCCGTAAAATCCCGCACCGTCAAAGCCTACACGCTCGGAACTGTCGTGCTTATATCCGAGTGCATTGCCTTCAAAACTCAGCAGGTGGAGCGGTATGTATCCGTCTGCGTCAGATGATGTGTTGACATCGTCTATCGTTACCGCCGTACCGAGAACGGTTGAAAATGTGATTTTCTCCATACTTTTCTCCTATCTCCTATCTGATTACAATATCGTCCATCAGTGCGTCCTTGACCGCCTTTGTTATCTGAGCCATTGTCAGAGCCGTACCGATAAGGTTAACGTTCGCCGTGTTATTTCGTGTGTTGTTGTTGTTCACGATACTTTCAACGGATTTTGAACCATCCGCCATAGCAGACATTATCTGCTGTACGGTTTTCAGACTTTCGTTGATTGCGCTGATCTGATTGTTGTAGCTTTTCTGCTCGCTTTCATATTTTGCGTTTGCTGCATTTTTGCGCTCCTGTGCATTTCTCTGCCATTCCTTTTCTGCCTTATCATCGTACAGTCCCTGCAGTTTTTTCTCAATCTGCTCACGGGAGAATTCGTCAAGCTGACTGTATTTAAGCTGTGCTTTAACTTCGTTTATCTGCTTTTCAAGATCGTTGTCTTCGTTCAGACGTTTTCTTGCAGCAATTTCATCATCAATCGCCTTTATCGTAGCGTCACGCAGTTCTTTCTTTGCTTCAAGCTCACGCTTTATGAGAGCGATTTTTTTATCTGCTTCGGTCTTATATGCTTCCGAAGCTTTCTTAAACTCATTATCGGAACTGCTTGACGATGAAGAATTGCCAGAACCGCTGAAGCTCCCTGCTTCCATATAGGTATCGAAGTTGTCATACATTGCCTTCAGTGCATCACGCTTGAGCCTTAGATCCTTTTTTGCTTCCCATTCCTGCTGATCGTAGTATGAGTTGATATTCGGCGTGCCGATTGTCGCATCGTACTCCGCTATCTGTGAAGCGAGCTTCGCCTTTGCAAGCTCCTTGTACGCCTGCGTGTTCAGCTTTATTTTGCCTGTTTCGTTGTCAAGGCTGACACACTGCGTATACCCTGCGTCTATAAGCTTCAGCATAGTGTCATAGGATATATTGCCGTTCTTCCCCTGCTCTGCGTAGGCGGAAGCCAGTTCGTTAAGATTCTTGACGAGTGTCGATGTGCTGTCGGCAAGTTCTTCGGTGGTTTTTATGTTATTGTTTTTGGTCTCGGTGTTTTCTTCGGTTTTCTTCGTTGTGGTTTCTGTTGCGGCGGCGAGGAGGGCTTCGTCTTCGGCGGCTTGCTTGGCTAAATTGTTGTATTTTTCATACATTTCTGCCACTTGTGTATATGCTTCCGATTCTTCTTTCCCTACCGATTCGAGATAGTGAATGAAATCTAAGTATGCTTGTGCTTTTTCAGCAAACGTTTTGCCGCCAATTTTTGCAACTCGAGTTGATCCACTAACGCCCATTCCAACATAAAAATATCCTGTTTTTATATTTGGATTATCTATAGCACCGCTTTCTATACCGTTCAAAATGGATTCGTCTGTAAAATCATCTTCTACGATCAACGCTCTCTGTGCCTGATTATTGTTATTTACAGCCGCCTGTGCCTTGATTCTTGCGTTCTCCCGCTCTGCTTCTGTTGCCGCCTGTAATTTCTTTATATTTTCTTCATAACTGCCGTTCACAAGATCTATAGCGTCCTTAGTATTGCCGTAGGCGCTGTTAAGCTGTTCCTGCAGGTCTTTCAGCGTCTGCGTTTTCTCGGCGGCGGACTGAACCTTAGTAGCGGCGGATTCGTATTTTGCCATCACTTCTTCAAGCGTTTTAGTCTTATCGACCGATTTCTGCGCTTCGTCAGACAATTCTGAAGCCGCCTGTGTAAGCTCCTCAACCGACTGCGTAGCATTATTAGTTGTTGCTACAAGTGTTGCAACACCCATCACAACTGTTGCAATCATAGTTCCGATGAACACATACGGATTAGCCGCACCGACAGCATTGAAAGCCGCCTGTGCCGTTGTTGCCGCCTTTGTGGCGGTCGAGAAGCTCTTTACTGCCGCTACCGTTGCGCTTATGACATTACCTATTCCGATGGCGATTTTAAACGTACCGAGAGCCACAGCCCCCGCTATTATTGCTTCCTTGAAGTCAAGACCTACAGAAATAGCCGTTTTCAGAAAAGCAATAAGGTTTTTCAGCATAACACCTACTCCCTGCGCCCATCTGTCGAGCGTTCCGTCCTCCTCCCATTCCGCTAAAAGATCGGACGCTTCCTGCAGTGCCGACTTTACTTCTCCGAAAGCGCCCTCGCCCATTTTGCGGAAGAACTCGGATATGTTATCCTGCAAGGTACTAAGCATACCCTGCATAGTCTGCGACTGCTTCTCCATCATCCCCGCAAACTTACCGTCACCCGTTGTAAGCCCAGTTATAGCCTTGTTCAGATCGTCTATGCCGACCTTGCCTGCAGAAACCATCTTGGAAAATTCTTCGCCTGTCACGCCTATGCTTTCGGCAAGTGCTGTCTGAAGCGGTACACCTGCCTCCGTCATCTGCATAAGTTCTTCACCGGTGACCTTGCCCTTTGCAAGCATCTGACCGTAAGCAAGCGTTATTCTGTCCATTTTTTCGGCGTTACCGCTTGCGAGATCTCCGAGCTTTGTCATAGTATCGATAAGATTGCTTTCGTCCACACCGTAGCTCATCAGAAGCAAACCGCCGGAGATTACGTTTTCAAGCGTAAGCGGCGTTTTTGCGGCAAAGTCCCGCATCTTCTCTATCATTGCCGATGCTTTTGACGCAGAACCGAGCATAACCTCAAGCGAGGTTGTATACTGTTCCATTTCGGCGTTAGAGCCTATCAGCAGATCCCACAGTTTTTTACCGCCGTAAGCCGCAATAAAGCCGGTTATCAGCGTTTTCATCTTTTTCATCTCATCGGAAACACCGGAAACGCCTGCTTTTTGTTTTTTTAGTTCGTTTGTGGTGCTTTTAAGCCCGTTTTTTAAATCGATCTGCTCGGTTTTAAGCTGTGCGGCTCTGGTGCGTGCCTTGTCAATCTCCTTTTCAAGCTCTGCCATTCGGGCTTTCTGTTCTTTTGTAGCTGTGCCGTTTTCTTTCTCGGCTGTTTTCAGCTGATCAAGCTCTTTTTCGTATTCCTTTGTTTTTTTGTTTGTATCGGCAAGCTCTTTCTTGTTCGTTTCAAGGGCTTTGTTAAGCTCGGTGAGCTGGGCTTTTATTTCCTGTACACCCTTAGAAAATTTTGTACTGTTTGCCCCAAAATTCGCAGTAAGTTCCTGTGCCATTATTTTTTACCTCCCTTTTCCCACAGTTCTTCTATTTCATCACGGAAGCGGTTTTCCGCAAGCTCCGTGATTGCTTCTTTTTTTGATATAAGCGCCGCTCTGATGTGCGAGTATGCCTGCACAGCGCCTATCTTTCTGCCGAGCTTATCCTTGCCGCCTTTCTTGCGGCTCTTTTTACCCGGTCTGCCAAACTCGATAATCACGCTTTCAGGATGCGCTTTAATTGTAGCTGTGTCATATCCGGCTTTCACCTTATACAGCTTGCCTGTTTTCGTTATCTGTTTCGTCAGCAATCCGCTAAGCTTTGTAGGAGAGCCGTCTTTATTCGACCTGCCCTGCAGCATTCGCCGTTCTTCGTCTATCAGTTCATCGCCGACTTCTTCAAGAATTTCAGGGATAATCTTGTTGTTCAGCTTGCTATCCATTTCGTTTACTACTTGAATGAGATCTTTAAGGTCCATTCCGGACAAGTCGAGAGTGAATAAATCATCAGACATTTTCTTGCTCCTTTCGGTATTTTGGGTATAAAAAATCCACCCTGTGAAGAGTGGATTTTTTATATTCAGTTGTATTTTATTCGACTGTTATATTTGGAGAAACTCTCAAAACGCTACTACAGTTATTACACTTGAATTCATGCGATAACGAAATACTTTTTGCGTTTGTGACGTAATAGCCTTTTTTGCAAACCTCACATTTTATTTTTTCGCCTTTTCTTAATCGTTCGATGAGATTATATCCATTTTCCATTGATGTAACCGCCTTTCTTCCAATTAAATTCCGGATAATTATCTTTAGCAAGTTTTATAATATATCTCTTTTCAGCAACGGTCAGCGGTCTACCCGTCAAGAACATTTTTTCTTTAGCAAAGCAAACCGCTTCAGCCCATTGGTTTTGACCTATGCCATAATATAAATGTGTAGTTTCGTGTATCACCGTCTGTGCAGCCACTCTTTCATTCGCAATATTACGAGCATACAGCCTGATGGAATTTCCTTGTTGCATTCCTCTGTTAGTATGACGTACTTCGGAATAATCGAAGATCGGTTTAACACCTTTTTCTGATAATTTAGCCAAAGCATCTCTGCCAACACTTGATTTTTCCATTAAATCAACTACATTCTGCAATTCAAAATTAGAATTTTCAGAATTATTGGACACCTCGAAAACATCGGTAGCTTTTGCATAATTTATTATACTACTCTCTGTCAATTTGTCAACATCTTTTTTGCCGTTGTCAACCCCGCTACCGCTTGTAAACCTACCCGTGTGCGGATCGTGGTTATGGTTATATCTGAGCAGTATCCCTATCTCTTCAAGACACCTCTGTTCCATATCGACGAGGAAAAGGTCGTACCTATCGCTGTGGCATAATTCGATTATACCGAAATATCCTTGTATCAGTGTCATTTTATCAGCTTTCCTATGACTATAGCCCCTGCTATCATAAAATCTTCCTTTATTCTTTCCATAATATCCTCCTAATACTGCACAAACACGCCGCAATCGCCGTTGAGTATCTCCTGCTGAAGCAGATACACCGCATTTATCAGCGATACCACCATATCGACCTTGCCTGCGGAGCGCTTTTTATTAACGTACTTGTTCAGATTTGTGTCCTCTGTACATCTTGCGTTGCTGAAATTTATTTCAAGCAGTTCATTCTTTGCGAAAACGACATTTCCTGTGAGTATCTGTTCTTTGAGCCACTTTGTCGGAGCGTGAAGCACGCTTGAATGCTGTCGTATCTCTACGCACTCTATCGGATCATCGGCGCTTTCGAGCTTCTGCACTGTGGAGAGCGCATTCCAACGGTCGAAGCCGAGCTGAGATATTATAACGCCGTACTTTTCTTTCAGCGTCAGTATGTAATTCTCGACAAAGCCGTAATCTATGATATAATCGCCGCACGCAAAGCAATCACCGTTTGCGATATGCGTCTTGTAATTAACGTGTTCCTTTACCGATTTTTCCTCTACCTTTTCGGCAGGAACAAACGCTACCGATTTAACATATATCTTGCCCTCGTGATAGCATATCATAGCGAGTGCCGTGTTATCCTCAGTCTGAGAGAGGTCAAGTCCGAGATAGACTATCTTCCCCCGCCAGAACTCGTCCGGTATCTCCTCCGAGCAGTTCTGCACGGATATAAGGTCAACATACCCTTCACTACCTATACCCTTATACTGAATGTTGCAGTGCTTGCATAGGAAGTTCTCACGCTTGTTTTCATACAGCACGGCAAGCTGACGATTGTCTTTCAGTTCCGAAAACAAGTCCACATTATCGACAGCTACAGGGTTCGACTGATACAGCACACTGTCGTTCATCCTCCAGTCGGGTACAAGCTCAATATCCGGCTCGTAAAGCAACGCAAAATATTTCTTGCCGGAGCTGTACACCCCGTCAAGCTGTTTCTTTGCTATGTCGATTTCGTCCTTTAAGCCGTTATCATCATTCGGGTACTGTGTGGAAATAAGTATTCCGAGCTTGCTCTTAAGCGTGATCTGCGAAGAACGCATTGCTTCAACCGGATAGCCGTCCATAGCCCCGACTTCGTCGGCAAGGAACAGATGCGCAAGCTTACCGTCCAGCTTATCCTTACTGTACGCAAGCGGAGTGTACTCCGTATCACACATCAAGCATCTGATCTCGGACCGCATAACCTTGAAATGCTTTTCAAGCAGCGGAGAGGATTTTATGATTTTCTTGATAGCTACTTTCAGCTCGCTCGACAGCTTTAAGTCGGGAGCTACAGAGAACAGACGGGAAAAGCGTGGCAATGTCAGCATACCGATGATGAATATTACCGCCGCTGTGAACGTCTTGTAGTTCTTACGGGCGATTTCAAGCAGTCCTGTGCTGTAATACAGCTTTCCGTCTGTTTTCGTGCAAAGCACCGCATAGATAAAAAGCAGGCTGTAATCTTCAAGCGATGAGTACATATCACGGCCTAAGTCCGGGTGCTGTATGGCTTTGAGCAATGCGGTTATCTTGTTCCATTCCTGAGCGTCTACATAACCGTCCTCGACAGCTTTCAGCCATTCGGCACACTGTTTTCTGACGTATCTGCCGACCTTACCGGAGCTGTCCTGCGATGCCCACACGGCATATTTGTACGCACGGCTGTCTTTAATCGTCATATTGTACAAACCTCTCAGTCGGGGCTTTGTACCCCATAAACGTTGCGTAGTCGTTCCATCTGTCCGTTATTTCGTACAGCGTGGAATATGTGAATTCGTTCTCCGTCCGTCCCATAATATCTATAAACAGACTGCGGAGCTTCTTGAAGTCGGGCTTTTCTTCTGTCGGCTTACTCCCCACTATCGGCGCAGGAAGTGCGGCGGTCGTAGCGGCAAGCACCCTGTCCTGCAGGTATTCCTGCGACAATTCCTTTATCATATATGCCACTATCTCGGAACGTTTTACAGGGTCGGCTCCCAGTTCATCAAAGCAACACCTGAGCCCCGCTCTGATGTAGTCAAGCGGCAGAGGAAATGTCAGTTCAAACGGGCTGATGCCCTTTTCTTCCGCTTCTATAAACGCTTTTATGTCATATCGCAGATATAAAGTATCTGTGATGTAAATTTTCTTGTTTAAAAGTTCTGTGAACACATCGAATCTCCTTTATAGATAATTTTCGGGGCAGTTTCCCGCCCCGTCATATCTGTACTTTTTTACGCTTCAGCTACAATAACGCCTGAAGCGGTCGCAAACCATGCGTCAATGCTCGCCTTGTCTGTAACGGGATCAAGGCCCTTTACACAGTACATATCAACGCCTGTGTTGATAAGCGCCTTGTAGTTTGCCTGCAGTGCAAGGCTGTTGAATGTTACGCCGTTCTCATCGGTTGTCTGTACGTTCTCGCCCTGTGAAGTGAACTTGCACTTGGGGAACTTATACAGGTTTATCTTGCCGTCTGATGTCATAGTGCTGTAGATGCACATTACATCGGGTACGACATCATCCTTACCGCTTTCAAGTACGCCTGTTGACGTATTTACCTTTGCACCGAAAAGTGCTACCTCGTCAGCGGAGTTTGTGTTCACAATTGTTACATCAAGCGTACCGCCTGCCTTAGCTACATAGCTGTCAACCTCAACGCCGCTTGCATACTGCGATGCGCTGTTCATTTTAGGCGTGTACTTTGTTGTGATAAGTATGTCCTTGATCTCGGTCACGTCACCGTATGCCAGTGTATCGGCGTTATCCGTTGTCAGCGGTGCATACGCAAAACGCTTGGTGCATACAGCCGACTTACGATCTGTACCCTGTATTACTTTTGCCATAGTTATGTCCTTTCCTCATAGAGCGTAAACTCCATGACTAAAATTTTTCTGTTGGGATAAACATCAAACTGCGATAAATCGGTAGTGCCGGTAAATATACCGCCTACATTCTCTATCGCCGTCTGCGTTTTGTCATACAGCTCAATGTCTGCCTGTGGCGAAAATACGCTCACAGACAAGGAATACTGCCGTATATTTGCCCTGCCGGAGCTGTAGAACGTATCTCTGTACGATAAATTGTACACCGCATACTTCTCCGGCTCTTCGCCGTCCTCAAATTCGGGCATATAGCTGTAAAAATGCTCGAATACCACCGAGAGTGCCGAATCAATCTTTTCTGTTATCATTGTCAGCCTCCTCTCGCCAGTATCAGCTTTATATGCAGGTCGCTGTCGGCCGCTCCGGTTGTTTCGACGTGATACCGCCTGCCGTCAATCTGTACGACCGACTGACCGCTGTATTCACGTCTCCACATATACACCGTAAGCTCCGACTTGTACCCTGCCGTTTCGGCGGCATATTTTGCCGTTACGCCGGGCTCGGAAACCTTTGCGTATACGGTCTTTACCGCCCTGTCCGCTTTGCCCTGCGAGCCGTTTTTCTGCTCGGAGGATATGAGCGTGATTTTTCTGTTAAATGTCATTCTCATTCACTCCGTTCAGCAGATTTACGCTGTGCAGGGCGAGTATCTGAGCGGTCACGGGATTCTGTGACGCTTTGTCGGACGAGAAGTCACGGGAAGAATACATATCGTTTATAAGCACTAAGTAAGCCACCGTGATGTCTTCGTATTCGTCTATCTGAGTATCATCAAGTCCCGTATAGCCCTTGATATAGGACTTTGCCGCTCCGGCACAGATTTCAAGCATTCCGTCCTCGTCATCGCTGACACCGCAGAATGCCTTAATCTTTGCGCTTGTTACCTCGCTTAGTTTCACTTTTCTCCTCCTTGTCCACAGGCACTATGTACCCGCAGGAGAGCAGGTCGTTCAGCACAGGACCGGCGGGAAGCTCACGCTCCTCGCCCTTTGCCATACTGACGGTGCCTGAAAAGTTGGTCGTTGCCTTTACTGTCATAGGTTATTAGCCTCCTGCCTTCTTCATCTTAAGAGCGGCAATCTTCTGAGCGTTCTCGACCTTTGCGTCAATCTCCACCCATGCGATAACGCCGACAGCGTGCTGTGTTGCGTACTTTTCGTTGAGTATCTGGATAGACACATCTTCGGAGGTCTTAACGGCAAGACCGCTCATATCGCCGTAGTAGATAGCTGTCTTTTCGGAAGCGATAGCCGATACGCTGTCGGTTGTGTATACGGGCTTGCCGAAAAGTGTATAGCCCCACTTTGCCGTTGCATCGGGATTGAGAATATATCTGCCCTCGTTGTCCTTGAGCTTTCTTATAGCGGTTCTTGTAGCCTTGTTCATGATCCAGCAGGCGTTATTCTGATATACGTCGGGGATCGTTTCCTGCAGGTCGATAAGCTCATCTGCCGTGATAGCTGTCGCCGACGCTGTCGTTACCACCTGTGTAACACCTGCAGCAAGACCGTCTATCTTGCTTGCTGTGCCGTTGATAAGCTGGTTTTCGATCCACTTTGCCGCCGCAATTGAAACCTCGTTTATAACGTAAGAAACGATGTCAAACTGCGAGTTGTTGATAAGGCTTCTTGAAACCTTAGAGAGCGCACCTGCAAGATAGCCCTTGAGTTCAATGCTGAGGAACTTGCCCGATGTGCTTGCAAGGTCCGTAAACTCTGTAGCATATGCCATTGAGATAGCCTGCGTTTCTTCATCGTAGTAGGGAATCGAGAGCGTACCTGCAAGCGTGTATCTCGTTGCCATCTGATAGATAGGGCAGATGTCGATAACCTTACGGATTATCTTGTTTGCGATAGTTGCAGGGATGACTGCGCCGTTATCGCCCTTTGTCAGATTGACATCTTCTCTTGTTTCGACTATCTGGCCTGTACGCAGATAATTTTCGAAAGCTCTTGTCTCTGCCTGTTCCTTGTCGGTTGCTGTGCCGTCTGACTTTGCAGAGTTCAGATTAAGAGCGTTCTGCTCCTCGATTGAGCGGATTGTCTTGTTCAGCGCTTCGACTTCCGACTTCTTAGCGTCATAGTCTGTCTGCTCCTCTGTTGTCATTGCTCTTGTTTCTGCTGTAGCCTTATCGCAGAGTGACTTCATATCGGCGATAAGAGCATTTCTCTTTTCGATCAGTGCTTTTAAATTCATACTGTTTCCTTTCCGTCGGAGTAATCCGACATAAGCTGTAAAATTTCTATTTCCTTGCTGTAATCGGGGATAAACTCCCGGATTTCACCTGTTACCTCGACCGTATCGTTTTCGGCACTGCGCTGTTCCGTCACGGTCGTTTCTTCGCCTCTCGTTTCTATTGACGTTGCGATGTATGCAGGGTTGCGGTTGAGGATTGACACCTCATGCAGTGTCAGCCCCGTAATCATTCTGCGCTGAACTCCCTCGTCACACGGCTCAATGTGTGCCTGTGCTCCCGAAAAGCCGAAGCTCCACCCTGTCAGATGTCCTGCTCTCGCCTCTGCGATTACCTCTCTGTCGGTGATGTCGGCTTCTGCATGAAGTCCTATGCTATCTTCACGCAGTTTAAGCGTTCCGTCTGTAGTGTCAAGTACCTTGCTGTGGTTGAATCTCAGTTCAACCTTCGGATGATCCTTAAGGCTTTTCGCAAACGTACCGCTTACGATACGCTCAACAAACGGCGTTGTCATGCCGGGCGCCATTGATGCAGGAAGCTGCTTGCTGTCACGCTCAACAGCGTTTACATATCCGCTGATGTGCATAAGATCAGCGGAACGGATTTCGATTTTCATTTTTATCACTCCTTTCTGTGTTGTGGGTATAAAAATACCGCCCTTTGCAGAGTGGTAAAATTATCAGTCTTTGCTTGTGAATGTAATCGGCACAATCATTTCAGGCAAGAAATTAATCTCGTAATGATATTTGTCAACGTAAGCACCGCTTACGTCTTCCACTGTGTACATTGTCCAGTCGTTAAGATACACATAATCAACTTTATACACATTTGGAGCTGTTTCTATTGTTACAACCAGCTCATTCTTGCTGTTGTTTGAAAGAGAAAAGTTGCCGATAATTTCAAGTACAGGTTTATCGCTTCTTGCGTTTATAACCGACAGCCGCCTTGTGACATTGAAATTATCAGCTTCTTTCTGCACATTGTATGTTACTCTACTCGCTTCGGTACAACCACACAGAAGAACCGCTGACAGTAAAACACCGACTGCGGCAATAATAACTTTCTTAATTTTGTTCATGTTTAAAAACCTCACTTTCATATTTCAGGTATAAAAATACCGCTCCAAAAGGGGCGGTAAAATTATTAAGTTTGCTTGTATTTGCACCGAACTTTACAAAAAACGGCTGTTTTTGTGAAGTTTGTATTAAAATTCAACCATAATTGCAAATAAACACTGCAAATTAACATTTGGCTTTGTTAAGCCGTTTGTTATATCGTTAGTGCGTACTATGCAAGTTAAAATCAAGTGCAATCAATTTCACACGGGTATAAGAAAACCGCCCTTAAAGAGCGGCTAAAAATAACAATTTCAAGTTTTTTCTTCGGCCCTTTTCGCCTTTAAATTTGGCGGAAGGTCATCAGGGGTTATAGATAAAAAATATTTAACAAAATCTTTTAATGTTGCTTCCGGATTATTTTTACCATATGCAAGCATTTCTTTTTCTACCCCATACGGTTTAGGTGCTTCAAGCACACACAAAAAATCGCTATATGTATGATGATTTCTTCTTGTTTCTTCATCACACGGGGAATCTACAATTTCGGGAATGCTTTCAGAAAAACGGTCTATAATATATTTCTGATATTCCGTCGTATATTTATCGTAATTAATTATTATTCTCTTCACTAATCTTCCTCCCAAGCTCTATAAATCGTGATGCCACCTTCTCCGTCGGATTCTACGAAATATCTAATTCCATTTTTGCTTACTAAATCTGTTTCACCTTTTTTTGAACCCGGATTCAAAGAATTAAACTCACTGCACACCTTGTTGTATTCTCTCTCGTCAAGTTGTATGCCTTTGTGATTTCTCTGTGGCGATGGTGCATATTTTGTTTTAGCCTGCGGCTTGTAAACCGTTGTTACCGTGCCGTCCTCGCTTACCGTAACGGATTTGATTGCACCGTCACTCGTGCTTCCCATTAATTTTCCTGTTATAGGGTTCTGCAAATAATGTCTTACCTGTATTATACCACCCTCATCGCCGCTTTGCAAGCCCGCATCATCAATTTTAGTGTGGCTGTCGGTATTCGGCGTGTATATCTGCCTGGTCTTAGGGTCGTAAAGCACATCGTTAAGGCCGAGCTTGATAAAGTCAAGTCCGAGTGGCGCAAGATTTTCCTTGAAGCGTATCTCGTCAGGCTGTAAGAAATTCGCCGCAAGGCCTATCTGATATGCCTGATAGCGTGTCAGAATATCAGCCTTGAGCAGTTCAGAAGTATCTATGACAAAATACTTACTATGCTTTTCTTTCTCAAGGAGCAGTGCCCTGTTAAGCGCCATTTCAAACGCTGAAACGACAGGTAATACGGCTGTCCTTATGCTGTTGATATACGTTCTGTCATCGGCTCTGCCCGACAGCACATCGGGAGATAAGCCAAACAGCATTGCTATCTGCTCAGCGTTTGTCACCTTGTTCTGATTTAACTGCATTTCAACGGCGGTGGAGCTGCTTTCCTTGAAATCAAGTCCGTTCTGCAGTATCATCATACCGTCGCCGTTGTTGCTATACAGTTTTCTCCATGCTTCCCGTATAGCCTGCATCGCTGGCTCGTCTACTCTGTGCTCTGTGCGCAGAAAGCCCTTCTTGTTACCGCCTCTGCGGCTCATCGCCTTTTCGAGTTGTAACAGCATATAGCTTGATGTCAAGAGCGTGGGATTCTCGGCAAGTATGCTTACTCCCTTTCCTCCGTCAACGCTGTTGCGACTGAGAATGACGAAATCCCACGGGTTGTGCACTCTGCCGTCAACGAGCATACGGAGCGTCTTATAGATAGCGTCGGAATTTTTCTCAACACTTACAGCACTGTCACGGACATATCTGAGAGCCGATACCTCGTTTCCGCTCCGCTCTATGTGCATATATCCCGTTCCGTCAAGGAGCATATCACGGATAACCGCACGCTTGATTTCTGTCGGGTTCAGAGTATCGCCGGATTCTTCGTTCAGCAGATACAGGCGGTTATCCTCAGTGATTTCCGCCGCTGTCTGAACTTCATCGTTGCTGTTGTACAGCCTTATCGGCAGGCTTGCTATTGTGCTGGCTATAAAATTAACAGCCGCTGAAACCGCAGGGATCTCAAGTGCCTGTTCTCTCGTTATATTGCTTATCTGCTTTAGCCCGAAAGCCACTTCAATATCCGTGCCTTCAGTGTCACGTCTGAATATCTTATCAAACAGTTTCACTGCTCTCACCTCCCTGTAATATCTTCATCAAAGCGTCATCTTCGGAATTTTCCGCCTGCTTCGGTATTGCTCTGATAGCGGAAAGTACCGTCCAGCCGTTTTCCTTTTCAATGTCGCTCATCATTTTTCGCTTCTGCATTATAATCTTGTCAAGGTCGGCTATCTTTGCAAGAGCTCCGGACATCAGCTTTGTAAACTTCATCAGTTCATCGCCTGTTATTTCCTCATCCGATAAATTATTAAAGGCTATCTCAATCTTCGACAGCACCGCTCTCTGTGTTACTGCGTCTGCTTTGACAGTGTTTACTTCGCTGTATAACTCGCAATATCGGTTGATACTTGCTCCGTACAGTGCATCGTTCTTCTGTATCTTGCTGAGCAGTTTTGTCAGCCGCAGGTACTCCTTGTGCGCTACCGGATCAGCCTTTACACAGTCACGCTCAAAACACTTCTGCCCTGTGAGCATAGCCGCTTCGGCTTTATCACGGACTTCTTTTTCTTTCTTTGTCCTGTGTCCCGCACAGTTTTCTATTGTTTTTGCTCCTCTGGGCATATACTCACTCCTCTCAAAGTCATATCGGGAATATATCGTGTAAAGAGGTGGCGGTCAGATGTCAGACCGGGACCCCTCAAAAATCGCAAGGGTAGGGGGGGTACACTATATATCGTGGCGTATAGCATTGTACCACTATATGTTGTGGTGTGAAAAATCGACAGTACAAGTCATAGTTGCCAGTTCCTGCCTGCTAATATGCCCACGCTCCGCCGCCTCGTGATGATAGCGGCACAGCGTTATAAGGTTATCGTTATCAAGCCTGCGGTCATAATCGACCTTTAGCGGTACGATATGATGCACAGACAGGTCCGTGCTGTTGATAACGCCTGCCGACAGGCACACCTTGCAGCAGTGGCCGTCACGCTCAAGTATTTCATCAGCCTTTCTGCGCCATATCTTGCGGTTACGAAACCTGTCGGCTTCGCTGTCCCGTATCTTCTGTGTATACTTTATCCCGGCTGTGCATTCTCCGGGCTTGTGGATTTTGCCACATCTTGAACATGCTTTTAACATAAATTTAGGATATAAGAAAAGCACCCTTTGCAGAGCGCTTGAAATATTCTCACCGTCCGCACGAAAGAATCAGAAGAGCGGACGGCTCGACTAAGAAAAAGGAGGTCCAATGGATACTCTTTTACGCATAATTGATAGAAAAGGTGACCTGGCGACCTTATGAGTCGCTCCTCGGTCACTACGCTTTCGCTTCTTTTCTATCGTAATCATACCACAGATGCAATGGGACATTCAAGGACATCTTGCACATTCAGAAGTGCTTTACCGTGAAGTCGGCATATCTGCTTATACGAGTAGTGCATCTCACAGGCAATATACTCAAATGTCTTACAGTTTATGTACCGTGCTATCAGTATCAGCCTTAACCGTTCGTCAGATACCGCAGAGACAGTGCGCTCTATCTCGGCTTTTACACGGATAAGATTGTCTATCTCTGCGTTTATCTCCTGCTCAAGCGTTGCTATCTTTGCAACAGCCATACCCACCTTGTCCGATACCCCGCTGTTGTGTCCTCCGCCCGATGACGGCGATATGTTGGTAGCGAGCTCCCGAAGCTGTCGTTGCTGATCTATCTTTTGATTTATGCGTATGTTGATAAGGTGATAGCGTGATAGGTATTCTTTAGCGGTCATTGGGGTGCTCCTTTTTCTGCACTGCCTCATCGCAAAACTCTTTTGCAGAACAGTCTTTGCAATCTTCTGCTATCGGATGTCTACAACAAAAACCGCACTCTTTTACTAAAGCAACTCTGTCTTTCGGATCTGACCAGTCCATTTCTGTTTTACCTTCGACGTAATACTTGTCCATTTGCGGTACTCGTCTTACTTCAATATCGCAGAAATTTGCCCCTTCACAGCAATCGGTAATTAATGCGGCTGATTTTGCTTTGCCTCGTGTTTCAGCAAAGACGACTGTTGCCCTAAAATTAACAGTTTCTTTTGCAAACCAAGCTTTCATCATGCTATCTTCTCCAATTACCTCCGCTATCATATTATCCATAAGTTCCTCAAGCTCCTCTGGCGATATTCTGTAAGTTACAATGCGATTGCCAAGTAATGTCGTTGTCGATTCACTTGCCGTCTGCTGAAAACGGCAGACAAACTCTCTGATTGTGTCTGCGTTGCTTCTGTCAGAAATTTTGCGCCCACAAAACAAGCAGGTTTCAGTTGCGGGTTTGCGTTTAGTCATTATTTATCTCCTTTGTCCGTCTTTTTTATCCATCTTTGCTCCGCAGTTAGGGCAGTACAGATGTGGATAATCATCAAGGTCATTGTCGGGGTGCGTGCAACAGCTACACACTCGGTCGTGAAAATACCCTACTTCCCAACACCCGTGCCTTACTGGCTCGACATCTGCCGCAGGTATGCAATCTACGGCATAATAAATATCTGCCGCAATGTTCATAGGGCAAGTTTCATCTCCTGCTATATCGTTCATAATTTTTGACAATACTTCACGCTTAATATATTCTTTCATTTTCAACCTCCTCCATATTCACGACAGACAAGCTGTCCGCTTTTCTGTCTTTAAGCTCAAGCACATAATACCAGCCTCTTATCTTGCTGTAACGGGATATAACACCGCTTATTGTGTATTCGGCGGTTATTCCTCCGTGTGTATGCCTTACGGTCTGACCGCTTACCATAGCCTGCTGAACTTCGTCTATCGTCATTTCAGCACCTCGACCTTGATATATATTCCGGGATTTGCCGCCCAGAACTTTTCGCATATCTCGCTTGCGACAAGCGCATCATCAGTCCAGAACCCGCAAACAGTCATGCAGTCCTTCAGCATTTTCTGAAGATTGTCGGTATCAGGCTTCGTTATACGATACTCTCCGTCTTTGTGCTGTTCTTTCGGGAACAGCCACTTTGTCGTCAGCCTTACGCCCTTTTTATACGGCTTGTCGGGTTTATGCTGAGAAAGGTACGCTGTCAGTTTAGCCTTCGCTGATCTGACTTCGGGCGGATCATAGAATATCGGCTTGCCGTGAGAAACCGTTACTTTGTGTTCCTGTGCCGTTACCGTAGGCGGTATCATCGGCATAAAAAATTCAGTCTTCATCATCGACCTCCTCAAAATCTACACCGTGCCATTTGCGAGTTGTGCCGTCATATATCACTGCGCCCGACTGTTTGACTATATCCCAGACATACTTAAGAACTTCCGGCTGTTTGACGAGCCACCAGAGTGTCCTTGCTTTTCTGTAATCAAAATCTTCATCGGGAATCTTGTGAAACAGCGGCGGCATTTTTTTAGCTGCCTCGATTATAACTTGTCTTGCTTTGCTTGTTTTTGCCATTTAAGTTTGCACCTCCTCGTGTGCGTCATTATTCAAAATACTTTCTGTCGGGCTACCTCTGCCCCGACAGAAGTATTGTTTATAATAATAGATTTTCCCTGACAGTGAAAATCTCGATAATTCACCGACTTTTTCACTCTGTAGGGAAAGTGAAAATTCTCGACTTTTTCACTGACAGTGAAAGAAATTTTCTCGACATTTTCCCTGTCAGTGAAAATGAAAATCACCGAGATTTTCCCTCGCAATGAAAGTTTTCACTTCGACTTTTTCCCTACCTCGTTATCGTCAATCCAGAAACCGCCGTGCTCTTTTATACGGTTTCGGACCGTCTTTTCGGTCACGCCCATATACTCGGCCATACCGGATAAAGTAACCTTGCCGTCAATCATGCAAGCATCAAATGCCGTTTCGAGCGATTCTTTACGCTCGTCCTTACGTTCCTTTTCGGTCTTTTTCTTGCTGAAATTCTTCTGCCAACCTACTGCTCTGCCGTCATCGGGCTGTATGTCTTTTAATACGTCGGTCTTGTCTATACGATGAACGGGATAATCAAACCAAACGTTCACCGGCGGGAACTTCGGGAACTCTCGGAGCGTGCCTTCTATACGCCACGCTGTACGGCTCTCTGTGCGTTTTTCACACTTGGTAATGAAATCACACACATGCTTATAATCTGCGTCCGGCACAGCGTTTCTGAGCGCTTCACGCATCTGCTTTGCACTGCATATATCATCCTGTGAAACATCGTCTTCGTGTCCGCATTTCTTCAGCTGGTCATAGCATATCTTGCAGGTCATCTTGTCTTTTTCGTGCTTTATTATGCTGTCGGTAAGCTCCAGCTCCGTAAGATCAAGCAGTGCATCGGGATCTCTTGCGAATACACCTGAACCCGAGGCTCTGTCCATTGAACGCTTACCGCCCTGTGCACCTTTTGAATGGTGATGGCAGTATATAACCGCACAGCCAAGTTCCGTGCACACCTTATCAAACTGATTGCAGAAATGCGCCATCTGATCTGCGCTGTTCTCGTCACCGGTAATAACCTTATAAATCGGGTCTATGATAATGGCGATATAGTTCTTCTTGCTCGCACGGCGGATAAGTTTCGGTGCGAGCTTGTCCATCGGCACAGACTTACCTCTTAGGTTCCATATATCAATATTACTAAGATTTTGAGGTTCCCAGCCAAGTGTTGTATATACATCTTTGAAACGGTGCAGGCAAGAAGCCCTGTCAAGCTCAAGATTTACATACAACACCCTACCTTTGGTACAGTTCCAGCCAAGCCATTCTTTGCCTTCCGCTATTGCACAGCACATTTCTATAAGAGCATACGACTTACCCGCCTTTGACGGTCCTGCGATAAGCATTTTATGTCCCTGTCTGAGTATACCATCAATAAGTGGCGGTGCAAGTTCCGGAAGATTGCTCCACGCATCAGCCATGCTCTCGGTATCGGGCAGGTCGTCATTTACACTTTCTATCCATTCCCGCCACTCATCCCAACCGTTTTTACCGATGTCTGTATCAACTATGTACTGCCTGTTTTCACCACGCTGAACACCGGGAAGACGTGATAATCTTGACGGATTACGATTCTGCGTATCGGGTGACAGTCCGTTTTTCTGACATATCTGATACAGAAAATCTACACGTTTACGGTATTCATCGTAATTTGCGGCATCTACCTTTACAATAGCGTGCAGTGACTTCTTTCCGCTGTACACAAGCACAGCTACGGGCAGTTCAAGCTCGCAGATGATTGCGTGCTGTTTTTCTATATCTACATTGTCACTTTCAACAAGCGCATATCTGTATTCGGTTACGTTTTCGTTTTTAACGCCTTTGCCGTCAAGAGGGTTGAAACGTATCCATGCCCCCGCCTGAGTGTTGTAATCACCGAGAACAGAGCCTATATCGCCGTCACACTGCGACAATGATTCGATAAGCTGACCTGCCGTGCGGTCATAATAGCCCTTGTTGGCAGGGATGAATTTACCGTCTTTTTCGTAGCTTTGCACAACATATCCGACATTTTCGCTCTGCTCGAATAATGCTTCAAGGTATCTGATTATTTCTCTGTGAGGCTGCCAGTCTGTCGGAGCGTTTATCTCTTTGCCCTCTATCCAGTTTTTATTTACAACAACGTGTTCATCGTGATGTTCGTATGATATTTCATCGTCCCAGTCAAGCTCTCTGTCTTCTCCCGTGCCGAACATCATTCCTCTGTCCTTAGCCATCTGAACTATGGTAGCACCGGTGACAGGAGAGGAAGAGCCGTTGAAGCTCTCCCATTTCTTTTCACATTCGCCTTTATGGTATCTGTTGTCATTTGCCGACCAGTTATCCCATACGGTAACGGAATATCCCTCTTCTTTGAGCGCCATACCGACATTCACCCATTCCTGATAGGAAAGGTCTGACGGGCTTATATATTTAAGTGCTTCGTTAAGGTCAAAATCAAATTCCGACATCTGAATTATTCACCACCTTCGGTTCATAGCTTGCAGGATCTATTCCGTTCGGAACGTGCCAGTTGTTAGCCGCTATTCTGTCAATCAGATTTCTTGCACTTTCAAACTGCCATGTGCCTACGTGCTGAAAACCTCTGCTTTCAAGAAAACGTATCTGCTTTGGAGTAGTAAGTCCGAGATTGCGCCGTTTGCCGAGCCTATCAAGTAACAGCTGAGCTTTGCCGGCATTGTCTATCTCGTCGGGGAATATACCGAGCTTTTCAAGGGTCGCCTTTTGCTTATCCGACGGCGGAGAGCACTCCCAACCGAACGCAGGAACATAAGAAGATAAGTCTTCCGCCTGAATGCTCATTTCATACTGGAGAGGATCTACAAGTTTTCTCTTGCGTTTTTTCATTTCCGCAAGCTGTTTTGCAAGTGCTTCCTCACGCTGAGCAACTACATCTTCTTTTGCTTTTTCTTCCGCTTGCTCAATGTCAACCGGCATACCTGCCTTTGCAATATTTTCAGTCATCTTTTCGGCGACTTCCGGGCTTTCGCATATCAAATGTGCAGGACGACACAGCTCGTGCCTTTCGGTATGCCACAAAAAATCAAGGAGCAACAGATCTTTTTTGCCCTCACAAAGCCTTGTTCCTCTGCCGACCATCTGACAGTACAGCCCTCTTACCTTAGTAGGTCTGAGAACTATTACGCAATCGACGCTTGGACAGTCCCAGCCTTCCGTCAGAAGCATCGAATTACACAGCACATTATATTTACCGCTATCGAAATCAGCAAGAACAGTACCTCTGTCAATGCTATTTCCGTTGACTTCTGCAGAGCGGAAGCCTTTTTCGTTAAGTATCTTGCAGAATTTCTGACTCGTTTTTATAAGCGGCAGAAACACTACCGTTTTACGTTCCTTGCAATATTTCAGCATTTCATCCGCTATCTGATACAGATAAGGGTCAAGAGCTGTGTCAATGTCACTCGCCTTATAATCTCCTGCCTGAGTACCGACACCTGTCAAATCGAGTTTCAGAGGAATGGTGAGTGCCTTTATCGGTGAAAGATACCCTTCTTTGATAGCTCTCGGCAAAGTATATTCATACGCCAGGCTGTCGAATACCTGTCCGAGATTTTTCATATCTCCTCTGTCCGGCGTTGCCGTAACTCCGAGTACCTTTGCTTCATCAAAATATCCGAGTATCTTCTGATAGCTGTCCGAAATGGAATGATGCGCTTCATCAATTATGATCGTATTGAAATAGTCTTTTGAAAATTGTGCAAGTCGCTTTTCTCTCATAAGCGACTGTACAGAGCCTACCGTTATACGATACCATGAGCCTATACAGCTTTCTTCCGCCTTTTCTACAGCACAGCCAAGCCCACATGCATTCAGTATCTTGTCCGCCGCCTGTTCAAGCAGTTCGCCCCTGTGCGCAAGTATAAGTACCCTTTCTCCGTTGCGGACACGGTCTTCTGCGATTTTTGCAAAAACTATCGTTTTACCGCAACCCGTAGGCAGTACGAGCAGGGTTTTTGAATTACCCTGCTCCCACTGTGAAAGTACCGCTGTTTTGGCTTCTTTCTGATACGGTCTTAATTCCATCAGAATTTACCCGGTGTAAATACACCCGCCTGAGAGCTTGCAGGTGCCTGAGAAACAGTCTGTGCCGGTGACGGCTCATAGAATTTTTTTATTCTGTTAGACTGCATTTCTTCGCCGTTCTTGTTCTTCCAAGTATCTATGTACACCTTGCAACGACCTTTGGCACCGATGACGTTGTTCCAGTTCATGCGAAGCGGTTCGCCGTGTTTCTTCTGACCTATGCCGATAAAGAATGCCGAAAGCATACCCTCGCACTTGCTGTGCAAAAACAGATTATGCTGAATTGTAGTTGAGCCTTCCGGAGCGTCTATATGAATAGATATTACAGCCTTGTTGCAAGGCGGCAGTTTTTCGCCGCCCTCATATCTTGCACGCTCGAAGCCTGTTATCGTAAAGTCGTAGTCACCTGCGGGAAGAAGCGTAAAATCGCTTTCTTTCTCAATTACGTCGTCCCAGCCTAATTCTTTTTCAAATTCACTCATATGTTATTTCTCCTTTCGTTTATCAGAACGGGTAAGCCTCGTTCTCATAGTCTGTCATAAGCATCTCCGTTATCATTGCTTTTACCTGCTCCCATGCCCCAATAAGCACACCCTCGATAAATTCCTTGGGATAGTCCTTTATCGGCATATCGGCAGGGAAATATCCCTTGCTTGCTACTGCCGCTCTTATCTGCTCTTCCGTTATGCTGTTTGCTGTCATAAGGTCCGCAAGAGCTTTGGGTATGCCTGAGCTTTCCTGTGTTATTGTCGGAACAGGAGCCGACGTTACATTATCATTCGTGGCGGTTGTTGCGTTTTCTGCAGCTGCCACTTTTGCAACAGGTGCAGTCTGAACGGTAGCGACAGGCTGTGCGGCAACATTTCTTTCGATAATGTGCTTTATCTGCCCGTACTCCATCGGAATTTCTTCCGGCAAACCGTAACGATTCTTTGCGTCCCAGCAGGGATGATGTGATGTGTACATTATGCGTCTGCCGCCCTGTGCCTTATGCTTTTTGCCGTCCTTGTCAACCGCTACCGAAATAGTCTTGTAGTTTGCGAAAAGCACCATATCAGCCCATTCTTTAACAAGAGGAGATATAAGATTGGTTGTCTTCTTGCCGAGCTTCAGCTCCCAGCGGTCATAGCTTCCGAGCTCATCGGGCTGTTCAAACTTTCTGAGAATAGCGTGAGCTGTGAGTACAACGTTAACTCCGGCTTCGATAACCTCTTCAAGCAGATTAAGAAACCTGCCGAACTCTTCCTTTTCGTACACATAACCGTTGCCATAGCCGAAATCCTCGATGCCCTTTTTGTCGTACTTATCGCAGATAGACTTGATGCAAAGCTGTTCCGCCCAGTCTATCGTATCAATTATAAGCGTGGCACAAGGCTTATTGAGCTTGACATACTCAATCTGGCTCTTAAGCAGCTCCCACGATGTCGGTTTATCAAAACGGGCAACGTCCATTTCCTTTGTACTACCCTCGGTGTCGATGAATAACGGATTGGGAAACTGCGATGCAAACGTTGACTTGCCTATTCCCTCGGGACCGTATATAACCACCTTCTTGGCGGTTTCGATTCTGCCTTTAGTGATGTTCATTGTTGTACTCATCAAAATGTACCTGCCTTCCATGTTGTAGTTTCTTTCTTTTCAACCGGCTTTGAATAGCCGTCATCGATTATGATACTGCACTCATCACCCGTTGATACTCTTGTAGCTATCGCCTGTAGGTTCTCGGCTTCAAGCCACTTTCCGAAATCCACAAGTGTGTCGGAATCCATTTGCTCAAGCTTGTCGAGCAGTACAAAACCGCACTCGGGATTGAGCTTGCGGACAATTGCGGTCGCAACCTTGAGTTGTTCCGAACCAGACATATTATCCCATTTAAAACCGTTGTATGTAAGCTCGCCGTTATCTACCGACAAGCCCTCAAGCGGTAAGTCTGCACCGTCAAGAAGATCTGTTTTAGCTTTTCTGACAGACTGTATTTCTTCGGTAAGCTGTATATACTGAGTTTTATACGCTTCAGCGTCAAGTTCAGCTTTTTCACGGTCAAGATTTGCACGGACCTTTGCGTTTATCTGCTCAATGTCTGCTATACTCTGTTCAAGCTCTGCCGTGCTCTCGTCTGCAAGGCCTTCAGCGTCACGATGTGCGGTTTCAGCGTTTACCGTTGCCGTTTCAAGTCTTGCCTGTGCTTCTTCGTATGCCTTCCGAGCCAACTCAAGTTCTCTGTCGTACTGCTCTCTGAGCTGTCTTTTACGCTGATTTTCGCCGTTTCTTGCAAGAATATCCTGCTGCTGTCTGATAAGCTCGGTTGCTGACACAAACTCTTTCGGAGCATCTGCGAATACCGGCATTTCCTTAGCGTATTTCTTCTTCTGATCCGCTATCTGACCGATAGTGTGACGCTGATTGTACAGCTTCTGTTCTTCGGTTTCAAGTTCGTACAGCTTATCGCCTACACCGATTATTCTGAGGAGAGTATCCGCCTTTTCCTTGCTCGACCGGTCAAGAAACTTAGGAAGATCAAGCGCAAACTGTTCTACAAATTCGTTGAGCAGCTGCTGACCGCCCTTGTTGCCGTCCGGATCAATAACCTTGAGCGTACTGTTATTGCCGCTCCTGACTACCTTTATACCGTTGCTGAGTGTAACTTCCATGTGGGGCGGAATCACAGAGCCTTCCCGCACAGCCTGTGACGGTTTCAGCCTGTCACCGCCGAGTGCCCATGCGATAGCGTCAAGCACTGATGTCTTCCCCTGGTTGTTCTTCCCGCCGATTATCATAAGACCGTTCTCGGCAGGTGTTATCTGTACCGCTTTTACTCGCTTGACATTTTCAATTTCAAGCGAACTGATTTTTACTGACATTTGGTTTTCCTCCTTATAACTTAGCAATCAAATCCTCGCACGCATTCAGAGCGGCACGGAAAGCCTTTATATAACTGCTGCGTTCATTTTCTGACGCATTGCTTACAAGTTCTAACGCTTCATTGAATTCACGCTGTATATTTTTCAGATGAATCTTGAAGATTTCTTTACTGTTGCCACTTGCTTCTTCGTGTGCAATCGATTGCACTTTTTTCTTTTCATCAGCAAGCTTTTTATCGTATTCCGCTCTTGCGGCAGCTTCGACTTCTGCTCTTATTTTTGCAATATCCTCCGCTGAGGGTTCGGCAACTGCCACTTCGACAGGACGCTTTTCAAGTTCAGCTATCTGTAACTTCAGCTTTTCATTTTCTTCTGCGGTCTTGCCGCAGTGAGAGCAGGTCATTCCTTTTTTGATGAGAACAGCTCTGATAAATTCATCTGTTCACCTATAGCTGATGTGCTACCGTTAAAGCTCTTATCTGCCTGTTCTGCGTTTGCTACCATTTGTTTATAATAGCTGCTTTTAAGCTCGATACCTATCGCACGTCTACCAAGTCCGAGGGCTACAAACGGAACAGATCCTATACCGCCGAAAGGATCAAGAACAATATCATTCGGGTTAGTCCATAGCTCTACACAGCGTTTAATTACTTCAAGCTGTAAAGGACATATATGACGTTCATCCTTTTCTTCTCGTGCCGAGTTTTTTTGTAGAGTATCACTCTGACGTATATCCATCCACACAGGAGAAGCGTACTGTTGCCACACATCGCACGGGAAGCTCTCGTCAGTATGAGTTACACGTTCCGGATTATCTCCGGGCTTACGCATTGTCAGAATGTAATCAGGTATTCCCTGACGATTCATAGCACTGTCTTTTTTTATCTGTTTATGTAACAATCCAAGAGCTTTTGTTCTCTGCATTTCAGTGACCGGGTTTTTCCATATCGTTATACGACTGTGATAGATAAAACCGCAATCTTCGAATACCTGACGAATTATTGCAGGAAAATCTTTAAGACCTATCACACCGTCACGCTCTTTCATTTTCGGTAAATCCATGCAGTGAAAAGAAAGTAAACGTCCGGGCATAGTTATTCTGAACAGTTCGGCGGCAAGATACTTGAAATGCGTGTAAAACTCGTCATCGTTCTTACAGTTGCCCATATCTCTGTCGCTATTGCTGTATGTATACAGGCTTGCAAATGGCGGTGAAAAGATAGTGTAGTGAATACTGTTGTCTGGTATTCCCTTAACTATCTCACAGCTATCGCCGTTATACAGCGAGTATCGTTCTTTTATGTTCTGCTCTATCACATTAGGCATACTTAAATTCCTCCCATAACGGCAATATCATAGACTGCATAGGCTTATATTCTGTTGATATGCGAACTGTAGCAGTTAATTCACGCCGTGTAATATCCTTAGTCAGTTCAATAAGATGTTCTTTCATTTTTTCATTGTCACGTTGCTTACGTTCAATATTTTCTTTTACTGCTCCCTCTCGTGCAGAAATAACTATATACACATTAACGTCGTTTTTCTGCCCAAATCGCCAACAACGCCGTATAGCCTGATAATACGCTTCAAAGCTATCTGATAGCCCTACGAATATAACGTTATGGCAATTCTGCCAATTCATACCGTATCCCGCTATCTTAGGTTTTGTTATAAGACATTTTATATTTCCGCTTGCAAAATCAAGCATAGATTTCGACTTATATTCAGCAGTGTCTGAGCCCTGCACATTCACGCTACCATAAATTGTGCTACGGAGTTTCTCCGCTTCTGCGTTCAAATCGCACCAACATAACCATGTTTCTTCAGATGAATTGACAAGTTCAGCCGCTGCATAGCACCTTGCATCGAGCGATTCTTTACGTGCTTCACGCCGATCTGTTAGCGTCATTGCTACATTCTCGGCGTACTCTGCATCAACAACTATTTCATGCACGTTTAGCGCTGGTAAATCATAGCCATCGCATTTATATCCGAGTTTTTTAGGATCATCCATTACAACGCACCAACTCGATAGCCATTTCCAGAATAAATCCTGAGCATGACCTTTAAGCCGCCATTTTGATGTTTCTCCGCCATCATGCACGAAGTACATTGCAAGCATTTCAGCTCGTGTCATTACCCCTAAGAACTCAGAGTGATTGCCGAGTTCCATATAGTCATTAGGAGCAGGCGTAGCGGTGCAAGCAAGTTTGTATGGTGTCATTGCAAACATACCCATTATCTGATTACGTATCTTTCCCGAAAAACTCTTAATGATAGAACTTTCGTCAAGCACAATTGCTTCAAACTCTGATGATATGAACTTATCAAGTTTCTCATAATTAGTGATGTTGACCGCGGTGTTTGTTGCATCACTTTGAGAAGAACAGATATTAACCGCTATACCAAATTTTTGACCTTCTCTCTGTGTCTGAGCCGACACTGCAAGTGGAGCTATTATGAGCACTTTTGCTCCCGTCCTCTTCCGTATCTGTTCCGCCCATTCGAGTTGCATCGCAGTCTTGCCATCACCACAATCAGCAAATATTGCCGCTTTACCCTTTGCAAGAGCCCAACGGACTATATCTTTCTGAAAATCAAAGAGCATCGGATTCAGTTCACTTATATCAACTTTAAATCCTTTAGCTTCAACTGTTATAGCTTTGCTCGCTATAAACGAGTTATATGTATCCATCTATTAGCCCTTCCTATGCTTATTCATCATTCTGCCCGCTTCTATCTGTTCTGCTATCAGCTGTACCGCATAATCAACCGTCAGTCTCTTGCCATCCGGATTGCCCTCACGTTCGACTATCCGCCACAGCTTTGCGTGAGCCTTCGGCAATGCAATCCAGAACTCGTCCCATGTTATCGATCCGATGAGAAGCATTACCTTCATTGCCAGCTGATTATTACACATCTGGGTCGTACTCATTGTCAAGTCCCGTTCCTTTCAAATCAACCATTTCTGCAAAATCATCGTAAGCGCAAGGCCGTATATCGAGTAACGTCTGCTGCTCCCCGGCAACGGCTATCATTCTTGCCGTTCTTCCTAAATCGGTTGTTGCCGCTAAGATGTTTTGATTTTTCTTCATTTCAAAGAGCTTGTTTAACTCATGCTTATATCCATACTGATCCATACAAACACGATATGCTTTAGGGTGTGTCTGACGAAGAACAGACAAATGATTATCTTTGAACTGAATGTCCGTGCCACAAAACATACATCCGTTACGCTTGATATGCTTTTCTGAGCCGTCTTTGTCGGTATATGTCATATCATAAAGGCTTGAATATTCTACTGCATACTTATGTATATAGTCCCAAATGTCATCATCGGTCCACAGTGCAATGGGAGATACATGATAGAATGGTCCGTCTTTTATATGAGGTCTGCTACTTGCAAAGATATGACCTCTCGTTGCAACGTTTACCATTCTTGTGTGGCTTTCTGCCGCCATAAGCCCTTTTATGATAACATCGCAATCAAGTTCAGCCTGTATCTTTTCGCTCGGTTTCTTCTTTAGTAGCGTACAACAATGTTGAGAATACTTGCATTCTCTCAATGTGTCGTAATACTCTTTCAGTTCATCTTTTTCCGAAGCAGTGTCTGAGTATTTAAGAAAGCATTCGATGTTTATACGATGTGCATCAAGTTTTGATGCAGATTTACCGAGAAGCGGAGCTCCATATTGCTCCAAGCAGTATGCAAATGTCATCTTTGTGCCGATTGGGAAGCAATTAGAACGGTCAAGGATATATCCTCTCTTTTCTGCCGCTTTAATCAATGCTTTTTGGCCTTTCAACTTTCCGTCCGGCTTTAAGATTTCATCAAGTGCGTTTTCTTCTTCAAGTCGCTGTACTATCTTTTTTGCGAAATCGTATCTAAGTTCAGGCTCTTTTAACTCAAGATACTTAGTTTCTTTGAAGCGTTCTCCGAAGTGTTCCTTGCCATAGCTTCGTGCAAATTTCAAGCTCTCAGGAAATTCAACGCCTGTGTTACCGAATATGCAGAATGTTTTTGAAAACTCTGTTGGCAAAAAGCGTTCTATAAGATCAGCAACAACTGTGCTGTCCTTTCCTCCTGAAAACGCAATCGCTACATTGTGGCGGCTTAACTTATATGCTTTCCTTAAAACCTCCACAGATAGGCTTATCTTCTCTTCAAGAGGCCTTTTCTGAGCCTCGATTATTTCTTTAAAGGAGTATTTTTCTTTTAGCAATTGACATTCCTTTCCGAATGTGATATACTCATCACAGTAGCACTTTTATATTTATTTCTTTGGCTGTCCTTGTGACAGCCTTTTCTTTTACGCCGATTCTCTGCCGATAACCGTATATGTAACACGGTTTATGTCTGTGTATTCGTAGCATCGCTTTATGTTCTTCCTGCCGATATGATGAAAAACCGTCATTGTACATCCCGGTACGCTCATACCGCAACACACAAACACTAACTCACACCAGTCGCCATAATCTCCGTACTCAGCGCGGAAGATGTCACCCGGTTTCATTTCTGCGGCATTCTTGACGATAGGCTTGTCATATCTAATCATCATCGTCTTCGTCCTCCTCGCCCTCACAGTCTGTTACATTGATATTGTTCACAATGCCGGCAAGTGCCTGAACAATTGCCATTACTTCTTCGTAAGTAGCAGCCGTTGTGCTAACTTTAAACTTCATTTCTTCTTCTCCCTCTTTCTTTGTATCTCCGCCACCTGCCTTGCCCGGCGGTAGTTTTGCTGTTGCTCAATTGTGGCTCTTGCCTTCCAGGCAGCATACTCGCCATACGTCATGCCGTGATCGGTGGCTTCTTTGGCGATTTGCTCAAGATCTGTCATCGTGTCCGCCTCCTCTCATCGTTCTATACCACTCCCGCATAAGCCACCCCAGCCCGTACCAGACCGCAACAGCGACTATTGCAACGGGGAGCATTTCGCCGCCAATGGCATTATAGCCACGCTCTGCGTATGCGAGAGCCGACAGCGGGCAGTACATTCCGATTGTTGCCATTGCCGTGACCCACAGCCGTAAGAGCTGGGCGAGTATGTAGGCGATTATCTTATACGCTTTCATGCTTGTCCCTCCATGTAATTCCTTAGCACCGATTTTTCAACAAACCAGTACTTTCCTACCTTCTTTGCACCGGGTATCTTGCCCAGTCTGCAGTACCTTGTGACTTCGGGTATCGTGATACCCATAAGCCCCGCAAGGTACTCCTGTGACAGCATCACGGGCAAGAAGTCCCAGTTGCGTACTTGCGTCTTAATGCTTGCCATTATGTACCTCTTTTTCCTTGCGTCTTATGATTTAATCTTCTACCTTAAGCGAGCCGATGATCTCCTTTACTTCTTTAAGTAAAGAGAGTAAGCGGCTCACTTTTTCTTCTGCCTCGTCAAGGGCGCTTGTGTCAACGTTTATCGTCAGTGGCTTCATGTCCTCACCTCGCTTACACCGCCATATATTTGTTTACAAAATACGTCTGACCTTTTCCGGTTACCTTTGTTGTACGATTTATTCTTACAGAACCATCAGGATTGTTCACTGTGCTTTCCTTGACCTCAAATAGACCCATTTCCATCGCTCTTTGTGTCGGCATGTTATGTGAGTTGCCACCCTTTATCAGATAGCCGTCCTGCCTTAACTGCTCGAATAACCTTTTCTGACCTGTCTGAACGCCGTTTTGTTTAAGGATTTTCGCAAGGTCGCCTATCAGTATTGATGTGTGTGCCGTTTCGACTGCTCTCGCAAATAACACTTTAGGCTTGTCCTGCTCAACCTGTGCTTCTAACTCTATTCGCTTTGCTTTTTCTTCTTTGAGCTTTGTTGCAAGCTGTATTAGAAAGTCCGGAGACGTCAGCGCATGCTCAAGTGTATCGTCTGTCATATATGCACCGTTTCTGCGTATTGTTGGCAACACCTCGTCAAACACCCAGCTCTCAAACTGTTCAGCCGCAGGGAGCTTGCTGTGTGCAATAAGACGATAAACATTTCCCTCATTGATAAATTTTGCCTGCTGTTCTCTGCCCATGCTGTCTATGACTGGGCAAATTGCCCACCCATCTCCCTTGCAGTGCAGCTTGATTGCCTTTGCGGTATCTGCGTAACCGAGTGCCTTTGCAATGTCCGAACCGCAGAACAGCACTGTGCCGTTCTCATCAATTGTCCTTATCTCGCCAAACTTGGCGTTGTTGAAAATCTGTAAATTGTTCATATATAACCTCCTTTAATCTTTAAAAAATGGTATGTACTTTTTATCACAGTAAACTAGTTTTACTCCTAATTCATCTGCAATTTTTTCAGCAACCTTTCGACTGTTATTTGCCCCGCACATAAAACATTTAATCGTGCTTTCTGTAAACCCAATCTTCTTCGCAAGTTTATAATATGTCATCCGCTTACTCTTAAGATTTTCTTTGGCAAAATGCCTAAATTCATCGTACATATTCCTACCTCCTTTCAGCAAATCAACAAATTTTGTTTGATGCTATTGACACGAGTTGATAAAACTGTTACTATTAAATCAACAAAGTTTAAAAATTGTAAACTTTCTTTTAGCCTGTCAGCTAAACTTGAACTAGAGAAAAGTTGGAATTTCATCAACCGTATACGCATATTATAGTTGATATTATTTCAATTGTCAACCCTTTAAGTTGTTATTTTTTCAACTTTGTTAAATCCCAACAAAAAGGAGGGTGAAAATATGGAGATAATAGATAAAATTTCAGAATTGCTTATAAAAAAAAATAAAACACAAAAAGAACTCACCGATTATCTAGGGTTAGATAAAAGTACTTATTCAGCATGGAAAAACGGAAAAAGCAGATCATACAATAAATACTTAAAAGAAATTGCAACTTTTTTGTGCGTCTCAGTTAGTGATTTGATAGGTGACGATAGTAATCTAAACAATGAAGTGAATAATATTTATTTTAGTTTCGCAAAAAAAGCACAAGACAATGGAATAGACCCTAATGATATTGAAATGGCAATTGCAATGATTTTGAAACTTAAAGATAAGGGCAATAAGGAGGAATAATTATTAGTTACTACACTAAGGAAAAACTATATAAGTTAATCGCAGAAAAAAGAGTCCAGTTTAATATTTCTAGTTCAGATTATCCTCTTGATATTTTTGAATTATGCAAGAAATTTAAGAATGTTAAGATAAAAACACTTCCTTTTTCGACGTATGATTTGCGAGGAATTGTTAGAATTGCTAAAAACAGAGATGAGAATCATGTTATACTATTAAACGAAAACAAGTCGTTTGTCGAACAAAACTATCATGGATTTCATGAACTAACACACATTTTGACTGTTGATGAGCCTGGAACTACTTTGAATTGTTTTGGAAATACTAGACCTAATCAAAATAGTTATATTGAATGGCTTGCAAATGAGGGTGCCGCTGAATTTCTTATGCCATACAAAGAAATACTTCCGATAATTAGAAATGAAAGTAAAACATTTGACAAGCACTCAATGCCAATTTTTGATTTATCGGAAAAACTAAGTAATATGTACAATGTGTCTACCGTTGTGGTGCAAAATAGAATATCCAGTTTGTCATACGAAATATGGCAGTATCTTAGTGGTACTGATATTGACGAAATACAATTGATGTCACATTCTGAACAGCAACGCAAAGGTATTAACGTAGATTCATTACTCGATATCGAAAACAAAATGTGTGGCGCTTGTTGGAACTACGAGCAGACTAAAGTACCGATAAAACCTTTCTTTTTTTATTCGAAGGATTACATATTTGCAGTAAGCAGTCGTTGTTATTAAGCGTTTGAAATAGGAGGTGCAACAATGAATATACAGGAACTGAACAACTACACAATAGTAGACATTGAAACAACAGGCCTATCGCCGGACAAGGACGATATCATTGAAATCGGTGCTTTGCGTATTCGTGATAACATAGTCGTTGCTGAATTTTCTCAGCTCATAAAAGCGAACAAGCCGTTGTCAAAAACTATTTCTCAGATTACCGGCATAACTGATGATATGTTAGCAGATGTAAAAGAGCTTGACGACACCCTATCTGATTTTCTGCAATTTATCAACAATGACGCTGTTGTAGGACATAACATTGCATTTGACGCTAATTTTATCAGTAAAAAATGTGTTGCTTGTGGGCTTGATTTTAAAAATGATACATATGATACTTTAGCTGTGTGCAAGCAAGAATACCCCGATGTCAGCCACAAACTTGAAGATATGATAATACAGCTCGGGATAAAAGATAGCGATGTGCATCACAGAGCTCTTGCTGACTGCTACCATACTCACAGCTTAATGACAGCATTGAAAAATCATTCCGCTCTTGTATTTGAAATAAAGCCGCCGAAGCAAAGAGTACTGAATCCTATCACAAAAGGGTTACAAACATTGCACGGCATATTGATAGGCATAACCTGCGATGACATTCTGACACAAGAAGAACTGTTAAGACTTGAAGAATGGATGAACAATAACGAACAGCTTGCAGGTAATTACCCATACGACATTATAAATAACGCAATCTGGAAAGTAATCGAGGACGGAATAATAGAGCAATCCGAGCTCGATTATCTCCTCGAATTTTTTAAAGCACAAATCAATCCGCTTAATGCAGAAATAGGAGCCGTTGATATAGAGCTTAGCAACAAGTCTATCTGTCTGACCGGTGATTTTGATTATGGGAGTAAGCAAGAAGTACAAGAAAGATTGTCTGAAATAGGTGCTACGGTAGTTAGTAGCGTTACAAGAAAAACCGACATTCTTCTTATAGGCGAAAAAGGTTCTGAGAGCTGGGCTTGTGGAACTTATGGCACTAAGGCGAAGAAAGCAATTGAACTCAGAAGCAAAGGCTATCCGATTATGATACTAAAAGAAAAGGATGTGCAGTTATGATAGAGCAGGTAGCATTATTTGAAAATGAACCCGAAGATTTAGATTGTAAAACTACTTTAGAAAACATAATAGTCACAGTTTCAGCAAAATGGAAATGTTCAAACGGGCTTTTCAGCATACAGGAAAACAAAAGCAAGGACAAACTTACCGGGTATTCAGTCTATTTTGAAAAATGTCTTTTCTTCAAAGTGAATACAAAATTCACGGTAATTTCTTGCAATAAAAGAGTTTATGATACGCTTGAAATATCTCCTGCAAGTACAAAATTGCTGAAAAGCCCTCAGAATTTCATACAGTGTACATTCCACACACAAAACGAAGCTGTAAAAGCTGCTGAACTTATTACTGATGAGAATGTCAGAATATTTGAGCCAACAGAGCATTTTGGGTGTTGCGGATTATATTTGAAGTGTTCAGATGCTAAAAAGTGCTTGCACCCGGATATAATCCGTTCTAAATCTTGCTATTACAAAAAGAACTTAGAAAGCGGCAAGATATTCTACGGCAAGAACGCAAATATATGAATATTTTATGCTACTAAAGGCGGGTACATAGGAGGTCAGAATGGCACGGATAAAAAACAAAGCCCGTGATGACGGGCGCTTGCAGTCTAAGGTGTACATCGGCACCAAGAACGGCAAGAAACAGTATAAGTATGTGTACGCTACAAACACGAAAGAACTTGAGCAGAAAGTACAGGAACTGAAAACAAAGCTGAACAAAGGTCTTGACCTCACGGCCGACCGTGATACTTTCGGCTACTGGGGCGAGAAATGGCTGAAACTGAAAAAGATAGAAGTATCGGTTAAACGCTATGAAGCATACTCAAAGCGTTTTGAGAATCTTGAGCCTATACACGATTTTAATATATCTAAGCTGAAAGCTACAGACATTCAGGATATTATACTTGACTGCGCCGATGAGCCGTCTGAAAAGACTGGAAAGCCATACGCAAAACAAACACTGATCGAAATCCGAAATGTCGCAAAGCAGATCATACAGCTTGCGATTGAAAATCGAGTGCTTGACTATAACTGCGCATCTGCGGTAAAGATACCTAAGACGGCAGAAAAATCCACTCGTAGAGCTCTGACCGAAGAGGAGCAGTCCTGGATAACCGATACCCCGCACAGAGCACAGACAGCCGCTATGATTATGATGTATGCGGGCTTGCGCAGAGGTGAGCTGCTCGCTCTGACGTGGCAGGATATTGACCTTGATGCGCATACTATAAAGGTTGAACGCTCTGTGTCAATGATAAAAGGCAAGCCGCACATAAAAGAAGGTGGCAAAACTGATGCGGCGACAAGAACAGTATATATCCCCGGTAAGCTTGTCAACTACCTTAGAAGCACTGTGCACAACCCGATCGGACTTGTGTGTCCCACAGTCAAAGGCTCTTTGATGACCGAAACAGGATTTAGCCGTATGTGGGAAAGCTATCTTAACGATTTAAACATCAAGTACGGTAACTGGGCAGACTGTATGCAGACAAACGGAAAATGTCCGTCAAAGTATGCACCGATAGAAAAGCCGTTCTTGATACCTCGTATCACTCCGCACTGGCTCAGACACACTTTCATCACTTTGATGTACCTTGCAGGTGTAGATGTTTTGACGGCAAAAGAGCAAGCGGGACATGCCGATATAAAAACTACGATGGCTATATATACACACCTTGATGAAAAATACAAAAAGAAAAGTATCAACAAGCTGGACGAGTACCTTGAAAGCATAAGTTAAAAAGTAGGGGTGTCAAATGGGGGTGTCAAAAAAAACATATTTCGCATAACAAAGCCATTTATAAGACTTTTGTGTTCTCATTCGTAATGAGCAGGTCGCAGGTTCGAGTCCCGTCACAAGCTCCATAAAAGTAACCGCCCGGATTTAATGCCCGGGCGGTTTATCTGTTTATAACGCTTGTGTTCCGATTCTTATCATAATCTTTCTGATACGCTTTTTATGGCAGTATGCTTTTTTATTGTTCATAATTTTTCAGCAAATTTGCAATGCTCCTGCCGGCAAGTTCGGCTGAGTATCGAACCTGCTCAATATCATTTGCCAACGCTCCGAATTCTATAACCAGTGAAGCCTCAGCCAAATCCTGATTATAAAACCGATAATCGAAAAGCATAGGCCGTGTTATGCCTTTGTTATCTTTTTCTATCGCATTTTGCAAATATGACGCAAAGCGGAGGTTATCCATATAATCCGGCAATATATCCGTGCCGTCGTCACATCCGCATATTATCATTATCTGCGCCGCTTTTCTGCCGTTGATTTCTGCAACGGGAGCTATTCTCACATCTCCGTCCGCTATTCCGTCACGGTGAATGTCCAGCACTATTTTTATTGACGGATACTCTTTCAGCAGTTCCTCTGTTCGTTCCCTGCTTCTTGAATAAGAGTAGTTGTAAACCGGATCGTCAAAGACCGTTCCGTCGTGCAGCGTGCTTATTCCGTTATCAGCAAGCGTCTGCGCAAGCACCGCCCCTACTCCCACAACACTGTTTGCAGGGCAAAGCGATCTGCCGTCATAATCGGTATCGTAATATCCGTCACTGTCACGTTCGTAGCTTTCGGTCGTATGCGTATGTATTATAAGCACCTGAGGTTCGTTGCTGTCCGACAGCGTGACAGAAGGCTTTTTCTCAGCCTCAGCACCTATAAGCTCCGACGGCAGCTTGGTGCAGTTTCTTATCTGACCGTTTTCGAGGTCTATTACATTGTCGCCGCTGATCTTCCCGTAGTGCTTTTCCTTGACCGTACCGTCCTTTGCCGTATATTGTGTAAGATCGTCCTTGTCCTTTCTTATGTTGACGGAAATCAGCCGTGTTTTTACATCGGCGGGAGCGTCGACCGGCACCAGCGTTTCACCGGAAATATCCTGCGTACTGCTTGACGGATTATCGTTCGCAGGCGCTTTCTGCTCCTGCTTTTCAGTCTTTGTTTCATTGTCCGGTTTCTCTGTGCAAGGCTCGGATGAAACCGCATCTTCATCCCTGCCGTCAAATTCGTTTACAGGAACAGCAAGCATAACGCTCAGTGCGGTAAGCTGTCTTAGTCCGTCTGAAACGCTTTTGCCGCTTACCGCTCCGGTTACGGCGTTTTCAGCTACGCCCGTCAGGGTAAACGATAATACCGCCGCCGTAAGCCCAATGCCAAGAACCTTTACAATACCTTTGTTTTTATTACCTCTCATAAGCCTTTCCTTTCGCCAAGTGTTTTCACGGTTGGATTTTTCTTGTTACAGCTTATGATTCATTTTCCGCAAATATTCAGGAATAATTCATCAGCATTGATATGTCGCTGTATGACAGTGACGGACACAGACTGCGGTTCAGCGCACAGGATATTATATGTGCGTACCTGCTTATCTCGGCATCTATATCATATCTTGTCACAAAAAATCTGTCGTTATCGCTTTCATACTCCATAGTGGTAGGAACGCCTACAGCGATTACCGGTATGCCTGCCGCCGCTCTGTCAAGACGATTCCTGTTGCCTGCGGTACTGCCGGGCGTTATGCCGGTATCCGTGACCTGTATGCTCCTGCAAAGGCGCTCCGGCTCACTGCACGCAAGGCTGTCGATCGCTACAATATAGTCCGCTTTTATCTTCTCCGCACAGAATATTGCGTGAAAGACGCTGTCTATACCGGAATTTGCCGAAACATCCGTCCTTATTACCGACACATTCCCTATTCCGTCCGCATTGTGCATACCTTCTATAAAATGCGAGGTCGCAAGTACCCTGCCTGCCGCTCTCCAGCCAAGACTGTCAGACGCTACAGACGGGTTTCCAAGCCCCGTGACAAGACATTTTCCTTCCGGAAGGAGCTTGTTAAGCACCGTACACAGCGCATGGATCTGACCGTCAGCATAAGGAACGTCCGTACTGTCAACGGTAAAATATCTTCCGCAGGGGCGGTTAAAAAGAGCGGTATCCTTTTCGGAAACGATTATTTCGGTTATCTTTTCTCCGTAAAGCTCATAGCTTTCACATCTTATTCCGTTTTTGCCCTTTACAAACTCCGCCGCCATATCTGTTCTTCCCGTAAGCTGCATAAAATTTCCTCCCGAAGAATTTTTTCAAAAAAATCGCAAAAAAGTATTGCATTTTCGTTTTGGACGTGCTATAATAAAGCGTATTGTGAAATATAACTATGATTATATGTAGATCTGTATAAAGGAGGTGCCGTAAGTGCCTAACATTAAATCTGCCAAGAAGAGAGTTTTAGTATCTGCTACAAAGCAGGCTCGCAATAAGGCTGACAAGACCGCTCTTAAGACTATTCTGAAGAAGGTTGACGCTGATACTAACGCTGACAACGTTAAGGTTGCAGTTAAAGCAGTTGATAAGGCAGCAGCAAAGGGTATTATCCACAAGAACGCTGCAGCTAGAAAGAAATCTCAGCTTGCTAAGAAGTTAAACGCTGTTTCCTGAGAATAACGATTTAACGTAACGCTCCTGCGGGAGCGTTTTCTTTTTTTGTGTTAATTGCGGTGATACAAAAGCATCGGCTTGCATTATTATGTGCCGATGCTCTTTTTTTATCCCGAAATGCTTTTTACCGTGTATCCGTTATCAAGCCAGTAGTCGATGACATCGGGCAGTATCGCCGTATTTGTTTCGGATACCGCATGGAGAAGATATACAGCCCCGTTGTGCGTTGCGGACGTTATTCGCCTGTACGCCGTGTCCCTGTCGGGCTGAGCGTCCGTATTCCAGTCGTTGTACGCAAAGGACCACAGCACAGTATCATAACCCATATTTTTGGCAATGCGTAATGTTCTGACCGAAAATTCTCCTCTGGGGGGACGCATCGTAACGGTTTTGTATCCGCCGAAATTATCGGAAATATAAGTTTCAAGTCCGTGTATTTCTTCAAACACCATATCATCGCTTATATCCGGCAGTGACGGGTGGGTACAGCTGTGATTTCCGACCTCGTGACCCTCATTTATCATACGCTGTACAAGCTCAGGACTGCTTTTCACATAATCAAGCGTCACATAGAACGTTGCCGTAACCTTTTTTTCCTTCAGAATATCCAGTATTTTTCCGGTACAGCCGTTTTCATAGCCCTCGTCAAACGTCAGGCGGATTGTCTTGTCGTCTTTGCCGAATATGAATCTTCCGCCGTATGACCCGTATTTTTCCTGTGCCTGTATTGCTCCTACAGGACGGTTATCGCTATCGGTTTCATAGCCCTGACCGTAGCAGACCTTCTCTTTTCCGTCCGTCAGAAAAGCCGTTTCTGCAGGCGTTCTGCCACCCCTGCCGTTACGTCCGGTGCTTTGTCCGACAGTATTCTTATCGGACGTGCATCCACACATGAACATTGCCGTCAATACCGTAAATACTGCGGCAGATATTTTTCTGTGCAAAAAAATCACTCCTTTACAGATATAGTATCCGTAAAGGAGCGGTTGTAATTCATTGAAATAAATGGCGGTTTTCATCAGCTGCCGAGATAAGTCTTGACCATTGCCTGCAAAAGCTCGTCACGATCAATATGACGGATCAGGCTGCGGGCGTTGTTATATGTAGTTATATAGGTAGGATCTTCGGACAGAATATAGCCGACGAGCTGATTTATAGGATTATAGCCCTTCTCCTTGAGCGCACCGTAAACCGTTGTCAGTATTTCCTTCATCTCGTTTTCTCTTTCATCCTTGAGCGAAAACGGCATAGTTTTGTCGATCATCAATATCAGTCCTTTCGTTAATATCTTTTAAAAACCGAAATTATTTTAAGGTTGTTATACTATTATACACTACCGTTCAATAAAATACAATAGCCGATAGCAAATTTTCGTTAAAATCACCAATAGCGGTTCTCATTTTTGGGTAATTGATAAAACTTTACAATTCGCTATTGAATTAATGAATAATTTTTGGTATAATAACAATAACCAGATTTTTCAGGGGGTACAATAATGGCAGAACAGAAAAAATCGCCATCTACAAACGGCGAATTCAAAACCTCACCGCTCGGCTTCGACAAAGCCGAAGTAATGGCATACATAGTACAGCACAATAAAGAGCGTAAAGCCCTTAAGGAAGAAAATGACGAGCTGAAAAGAGCGCTCGAAGAAAAACAGCAGGCGAATGAAGGTCAGAGCAATGAGCTTACAGCAGAGCTTGAAAAGAAAAAGGCTGAGCTTGACGCACAGATCCTTGAAAGCAGAAAACAGGTCCTTGACGAAAGACGCAAGCTGGCTCAGACCGAAAAAGAACTGCACGTTATGCAGGACAAATACTCTGCCCTGACAGAAGAATTCGCAGAATTCAAAAAGCAGGCAGCAGCAAAAATAGATAAAGCAAAGCACAGCGGCGGAACAATTGACCCCGCTCAGCTTGCAGAAATTTCCGCAAAAGCAAATGCCGATGCCAACGCTGTAATAAATGACGCTCAGAGCAAAGCAAACGAGATTATCACAGCCGCAAAGGCATATTTTGCCGATACAGTAAAGAAAACATACGATTACAAGCAGTCTGTGCTTGAAAAGGCAGACACATTCGCAAACGGCGTTACATCAGGTGCGGCGGCTCCCGCAATAGATATTCAGGCTGTTCTTGCCGGCATAACCGCCTCAGTAAATGAAGCCGTTGAAAAGGCACTTGCCGGAGCGAATGCCGTAAACGATGCGGTAGCAAAGGCTGTTGAAGATACAAAGGCTGTAAACGATGTACTCGCTAAGGCTGTTGAAGAAGCCTCACAGGCAGAAACAGCCACCGATAACACGGCTGACGTTCCCGAAGAGAAGCTGTCCGATGATGAGGAACTTATCAATGCAAAAAGCGAGCTTGAAAATATCGGCGGACTTGACGAGAGCGAGCTTGACGCCTACGCTCCTATGGAGATCGAGCCGTACAACTTCGAGCTTAAGCTGGATATGCCGGCTCAGACGGACAATGACGATGACGACGATATGCTGACAGACAACAACGGTCTGCTCAGCTCATTTGAGATAGTTTCGGGTGACGATGACATTTCTGCGGATAACGTAGATACCGGCGATCTGCTCGTTGAGGAAACTCCTGCGGCAGATGATATAGCCGATTTGCTTGCAGAGGAGCCTGTTGTAGCATCTGCTCCCAAAGCCGATACTGCTCCTGTTGCGGATGATTTCAGCGACCTTCTCGCAGAAGAGCCTGCCCCTGCTCCCACAGCTAAGGCAGAACCTGCTCCTGTAGCCGATGATTTCAGCGACCTGCTCGCAGAAGAGCCTGCTCCTGCTCCCGCAGCTAAGGCAGAGCCTGCTCCCGTAGCCGATGATTTCAGCGACCTTCTTGCAGATGAGCCTGCTCCCGCAGCTAAGACCGAACGTACTTCCGACCGCAACGGTGACAAACCGAAAGAAAAGCTGAATGAAAGTCGTTCAATGGGTGTTGCCGGCAAGGAAGAAAAGGTGAACGATCCCTGGAAGGATCTCGAAGCACAGATGAACGGCATGACGATTACTCCTCCGCCCTCATCTAAACCGTCTGACGATGACGGAATGACTTCCTCGTTTGACGATCCTACCGCTCCCGCAGCTTCCGCTAAGGAAGAAAAGATTGATATGTCCGATTATTCATCCATGCTCGGCGGAATTAATGACAATATGACCACCAACACGGCACAGTACGATCCTTCGTGGGATCTCAAGATGATGGAAGGTCTTAACGACAATGACGATGACGACGACGAGATGAGCTCGGATAACATGGGATTCTTCGACCTTTAATCAAAAGTAAATATCATATGCCGGAAAGTGTATGCTTTCCGGCATAATAAATTCAATGCGAACAGGAGTATAAACTTGGAACTTAACACAAGCGAACTTAAAGAAAAGGCAAAAACGCTAAGAGCCGGCGACAAGATAGAACTGAGCGGTACTGTATACACCTCCCGTGACGCCGCACACAAGCGTATAAAACAGCTTATTGACGAAGGCGGAGAACTGCCCTTTGAAATAGACGGTGCGGCTATTTACTACGCAGGCCCGACCGGCACTAAAGAAGGAATGGCAATAGGCTCATGCGGTCCTACAACATCGGGCAGAATGGACCCCTACGCTCCCCTGCTGCTCGATATGGGGTTATCCGCAATGATAGGAAAGGGAGAACGCAAGCCTGCCGTAGTAGACGCCATAAAACGCAACGGTGCGGTATACTTCTGTGCCATAGGCGGTGCAGGCGCACTCGCCTGTCAGTGCATAACCGAGTGTGAGGTAATAGCCTTTGAGGATCTGGGCTGTGAAAGTGTGAAAAAGCTGACTTTCGATAAATTCCCTCTTATCGTTGCAATCGACGCTGTCGGCGGTAACATTTTTGAAACCGGCAGAAAGCAGTACGCAGAGGTCTGATTTAAGGATTTTTATATAAAATATCACAGCGTTTTTGAAGAACGAAAAAAATCGAAAAAAATTTTAAAAAAGTGTTGACAAACGCAAAGCGCTGTGATATAATATAAAAGTCGCTGATACAGAGTGACAAAAACAGAAAGATATGGCGGTATAGCTCAGTTGGCTAGAGCACTTGGTTCATACCCAGGGTGTCGTTGGTTCAAATCCGACTGCCGCTACCATTTCTACGGCCCGTTGGTCAAGCGGTTAAGACATCGCCCTTTCACGGCGGAATCATGGGTTCGATTCCCGTACGGGTCACCAAACCATATGCTCGGAAACAGCGTAAATACGTTGTTTCCGAGTTTTTCTTTTATAGTGAAAATAGGCTTTGTCCGCTACTTGTCCGCTATTGCGTTTTTGTAGCGGACATTCTTGTTTTATCTTGTGCTATCCTGCGGAAGAAAACTGAACGCTCCGTCCATCGCCTGAGCCACTCTCGCCTGTGCGGTCTGGAACATATGAGCATAGACGTTCAAAGTCGTTCCCGAATTGCAATGCCCTAACGTCCCCGATACTGTTACCACATCAAGACCCGACGAGATCAGAGCCGAAGCTGCGAAATGACGGAAACTGTGAATACCGTAGAAAGGCATATCGTTCTTCTCACAGAACTCTTTCAGCCAGCCGTAAGGAGTCTGGTTGTTCATAGGGCTTCCGTCCCACTTGATGAACAGATGGTCGTAGTCCTGCCACTTATCGCCAATTCCGGCACACTGTTCGTCCTGTTCCTTTCTCAGCTCCCACAGCATATCCATAACGTACTGCGGGTACTTCTGCGTTCTCTGGGACTTCTTTGTTTTCGTTGTGTCGGTATAGATACCGTTCTTTGCCGCCTGCACCCACCCGTACAGCGTTCCGTACGCTATCTTCAGCCCCTCGCCGGTTCGCTTTAACCCTATTTCCAGCACCGGCTTTACTGACTGCTCCATGTAGCTCCTGTCGTATTTCTTTGCTTCTGATATGTCCTTCACCCTCCTGATTTTAGCATATTATTTTGAGCGTGTGGTGTCAAGTTTTATTATACAACATCACCTTTTAATTTCTTTTGGCTTTTTTCTTTTTATTAAAAAACATATTGCAATACGTGTATTTATGTGATATAATAAAATAGATTAAACGCCTTGCATAAGGCAATAAATGTTCAAAACAGAAAAGGAGTAATTATATGGCTGCTTTAAAATCTATGTTTCATGAAGGCGCACCCTATGCTTTTGTTTCCTACTCGCACAGAGATGAGATCGTGCTTAAGACGCTAGAACAGATTCAGCAGGTTTACAACATCTGGTGGGATGGAGAAATGCTGGCCGGAGACAGGTGGGACAGCGAAAGAGCAATGCCTGCAATTGAGGGCTGCAACTGCGTTCTTGCTTTTTACAGCCACAGCTATATCAACAGTATTCCCTGCCGTAAAGAGATCGAAACCGCATTGAAGTTTGATAAGAAGATCATTCCTGTTTCGGTCGAAGGCGTAAGCCTCCAGCAGCTCATTCTTGACGTGGAGTCAAAGCTGGACGCTGAAAGTGAAGATCTGAAAAGGATCCACAAACTATGCATGGACATCGGCGGCGGAGAAAAATCCACTAGCGGCAACAAGAAGCTTTACGTGAACCTTAAAAGCACGGAGTGGTCGGACACACTTTACAGGTCTCTTGAGCCTTACCTGAAGCCTTCCGTTTACATGAGAGACTGGCTGGAAAACACCGAAGAATACAGATTAAAGACAGAATACCTGACAATGCTTGAAAATGGTCTCGACCCCGAAGTTGATTCGGATGAATCCGATGAAACAAGCACTGAATATATATTCCGGTTCCTTGCTGGTATGAGTTATGCACTGGAACACAAGGGCGAGGTAATGCCGAAAGAGCTTTCTCAGGAGCTCGGCGAAAAACTGATGTGCTACTACGAATTTGATGAAGACAGCGAGATCACCGTAAGCGATCTGTCGTGGGTGCTGTACAGAATGATATTTGAAACACGCTGCATGGAACCGTTCATGAAAAAAGGCGGCGATTATGTTGATCTGTATTCTGCCGAAGCAGCCTTACATACGCTTAAATGGATGCATGACAGAGGCATGCTGAATGGTGTGTTCAACTTCTTCTACTATAATAATCCTGACACACCTGTATGGAAATCCTGTTCTGTTGTAGAAACAGTTGAGAATTTATTAAAGTATATGGAAAAAACATATCCCGAAGCGGTCAAAGTATTCGTACTGGGGAAGCAATCTTCCTGCTGCTGATTTGCAGTCATGGCATTAATTAGCTCCTGCGCCGCGGGCAAATGATACTTTTTCAACAAGATGTGAGACTCTGTAAAATAACTCAACACCCAAGCCCGAGCAACCATCCTATGGAAGCTCGGGCTTGCTGATACTACAAAAAAGAATAATGAACCGAAAAAAGCGTATGACAAACAAGCCGGCAGGGAAATGCCATGCACAAAATGTAATAAATATTGAATCAGGCAGCAGACCTGAAAGCCATTCTTTTCAGATGTAACTTATGAAGATTAAAACCGCAGGAAATCATGCCGAACTCAAGAAAAAGCGACTTTAGCCCCCGGCGCGGGAGCTAATTAATGCCACGACTGTAAAACAGCTCGTTCTTCATTCGCGCCCACATGCTTTCGTAGCGGGCGTTGTCATGACATCTCCCTCCGGCGCTGTTCATGCTCTGCTTTACTCCATATTCGCTCAGCATGGCCCTGTATGAAGCGCTTGTGTACCGGCTTCTGCGGTCGGAGTGGAGTACCGCACCGCAAAATTCTGGATACGCTGCCGCTGTATTTTTGACAGTTGCAGCGCACAGTTCGGCTCTCATGTTGTCGTCCATTGACAGTCCGACAGCCGTTAGGTCGTAACAATCAAATATTGCCGACACATATAGCTAGCCATTTTTAGCTTAGACTTCCGTGATGTCCGTTACACATTTGCTGAAAGGCTTGTCGGCTTTAAAATCGCATTTCAGCAGGTCGTCTGACTTTCGTGCTTCACGGTCCGCCTTCGTAATTCCATTCGGTTTTCGGTTGGGTCTGTGCGTTATTCCGATGGCTGTCATCATGCGATATACCGACGTGTCACTTTCAGCGCTTTGCAGCAGAATGAAATCCTGCCTTTTGCGCCTCCATTGCAGGTTTTGAGTGCAATGAACTTCATTCGCTCCTGCTTGTTTACTTCCCACGGCTCGCGGCGAAAAAAGCTACCGCCTCATTCAGAAAGTCTCTCTCCTCCTGAAGCCGTTTGTTTTCCTTGTTCAGCCGCTTTACCTCGCTTCGCAGCTGCCGGATCTCATCCGCCGGGCTCATTACGTTTTCGGGGGTTCGCTCATCTATGTCCGGGTCGCCGTTCTTTGCCGCCTGCACCCACCCGTACATCGTTCCGTACGGTATCTTCAGCTCCTCGCCGGCTCGCTTTACCCCTATTTCCAGCGCCGACTTTACTGACTGCTCTTTGTAACTCCTGTCGTATTTCTTCGCTTCTGACATGTCCTTCACCCTCCTGATTTTAGCATATTCTTTTGAGCGTGGGGTGTCAAGTTTTATTATACAACATCAAAAAAACAGCAGCCCGAAAAAGAAAAAGCCGCACAAGGTCTTCCCCCCTGTGCGGCTGAAACGCATTGAATGTATCAGTTTATTTGAGCAGTTTGTTTTCCACCCTGAAAAAGTCCACGTCGACATAACCTCCCGTCTGCTTTGTCGGGAAATTGAATATCGCATAACGGTATCCCATAAAATGCAGACCGTAATAATTCATTTGCAGCGTGTCTCCTATTTTTGTCCAGTTCTCGCCGTCGAGGCTGTAATAGAAATACGCCTTGTCCGTCGCATCTTTGAAATCGCAGTCGACCCGCAGATACACTTCGTTTTCCGTTATTTCGACCCTTTCCGTTTCAAATTCCTTTTCAACGTCATCGTTATCGTCATACCAAACCGTTACGATATATTTTTTCCCGTCCTCAATTTTTACGGCGACATAACCGTATTTTTCCGCGAAGGCGGCAAACCCCGCAACATCGCCCTCTTTCATTTCTGAAACGTCGAGCTTTATATATGCGCCGCATTCCGGTCCGAAGGTTCGCTGCGAAATGGTGTTTCTCGCATTGGCAACTGTGCCGCAGACATCGACCGTTCTCAGCCTCAGATAGCCTTCCCTCTCGGTGAGCGACCAGAGGCGGTTGTCGGGATTGTGGTTCCATTGCCATTCCAACCCGAGGTTAGAGCCGTTATAATCGCTCTCGCCCGCTTCCTCGGGCGTGTCGGCAAAGCTGTGATAGGATCTCACTATCTGTGAGTTGATAAATTCGTCGCTTGTGACGATGCCCTTTTTCTCGTGACCCGCGATAGGAATCTTGTCGGTCGTTGGCACCTTTCCGTTAACTCCGACTACCGGCCAGCCGTCCTCCCATGTCATGGTCGACACAACGGGAGTCCTGCCCACCGCCCCGTGATCCTGAAATACAAAGCAATACCAGTTGCCGTCCTTATCGTCGACGATACCGCCCTGTGCGGCACCGTCATTCCTGAAGCCCATATTATCTCTGATTATCACTTTCCTTTCCCACTCGCCGTCGAGCGCTTCGCTTCTGTAACAAAGCTGCGTTCTTTTGCTATTAGGAGGCCATGTTATGATAAAAATATAGTAATATCCGTTCAGCTTATAGACGTGAGAACCCTCGGCAAGGCAGCCCTTGACAAGTCCCGCGTTGTTGATGAGTTTTCTCTTGGTTCCGGGCTTGACCGCACTCAGATCCTTTTCCAGTTCAACGCACCATATCTCTCCGCCGCCGTAGATAAGATACACCTTGCCGTCGTCGTCGAACAAAAGACTCATATCATGGAAGCACTCGTCATACACGAACCTGTCCCATTTTCCGTTTTCTATATCGTCGGTATGATAGATATAAGTTTTTCCGGTGGAGAAGGAAGTGAAGCCGGCGTAATACACACCGTCGTTATATCTGAGGGTAGTCGCCCACTGACCCTTGCCGTAATTGTTTTCCCCGTTTCTTAAGGCAAGTTTATCACTGTCCTCCAGTGTATCAAAAACGTAATTTACTATTTCCCAGTTTACAAGGTCGTAGGATTTCATTACGGGACACCCCGGAGACAGGTGCATGGTCGTCGAAACCATATAAAACGCGTCGTCAACGCGGATTATATCAATATCGGGCACGTCGGCGAAAATAACGGGATTTGTGTAGTTTCCGTTGCCGTCGTCGGTTGAAGTTATCGTGGATTTTATGATATCCTTATCAAGCACTTTGGGGTCCTCCTCTTTTTCGGGCTCGGTGGTGACGCTCGGTAGCGGATTCGACGTCGACGTCACGGAGTTCGTGCCAACTTCCGCCGTGCATGCCGTCAGCGTCAATACCGCCGTCAGCGCCGCGGCGAACCTAACAAGTCTTTTCATTTTTCCTCCTTATTTTCCGTTGCCGCCGTCAGCCGTCAAGCTCAAGACCGCTTACGGTGACATTGTAGGTGATGGATGTGAACGGCGTCTCTTCGCCGTTTACTTTAAGCGCCAGACGATAGTTTATCCATGTTATGTCTGTTTTCGCTGCGAATATTCCGCATTCCTCCGTGCCGTAAATCAGCGATCCGACCTTGGAGCCGCCCCAGCCGTTTGCAAGCCCATTTTCCGACGAGCTTGCTGGATCGAGTTCCTTATTTACGGGAACTTCAACCTCTCCGTTTTCGGTTGCCAGCGTCAGCGATCTCACAAGCACCTTATACTTCGCATTGGTATCGGTATTAATAAACCCGAGGTTGACTATGGCGCTGTCCTTTTCAAAAGAAGAGGATTTTATGGAATAGTCCCCGTCCTTCGGAATGTCGAGCATCGCAGAGGGGCTCGGTCCGGGCTCGGTCTGTCCCGATACTACCAGCGTCATGTAGGGTATATCGGTGGAGGCTATGTCCTCTTCAGGACGAAGCTGCTCGTCGCCCTTCGAAAACTTCCACGACTTAAGCTCTATATCGGAGCCGGAAAATACGAAATAAACGTCATGGTTTCTTCCGTCAAACTTCGCAAAGCTGTCCGAGCGTATTTTGGTATAATCCGCGCAGTCGAACTCTACGAACGCAGCGGCTTTGGAGGAGATATCGTCAAGACGAACCTCTATTCTTCCCTTGCCCTTGACCTCAGCGATAAACTCTGATGCCCCGTAGCCGAAGTCTGCTCCTCTTACATATATCCACGCGCCGTCGGCGGTGCTTTTTGCGGCAGGATCAGTTACCTTGTCGTATCCGATATCCGCACAGGTGAACATCAGCGCGCCGCTGTTATAGGTATAGGGGTCGACCAGCTTTATCTGCGCTACGCCCTTCTTGCTTGCCGCAGTTATGGGGATATCGCCCGTTGCCTTGTCCATGGGCAGATAGTCTGCCATCATACTGCGGAAGCCCGCTTTTCCTCCCATAAGCTCCTCCAGAAGAAGCGTATGGTGAATGATGTAGTTTACGCCCTTATATTCAATGAAATGAGTGTGGTTGTTAGCCCAGCGAAGTCCGGATGCCCCGTCGGCGTTCTCTCCCGCATTATAGAAATAGGGTCCTCTGCATTCCCAACTATCTGCGTCGAGAGGGGTCTTGGTGGTCATATACGCCATGCTGCACGCGGGCGGAACATCGACCCCCTCGTACTCCTTCCAGCCGGTCTTGTGATCCTGCCAGTCGGTGCAGTATGTATAGTAATATACTCCGTCGATATAGTTCAGCTCGCTCGCCTCAAAAAAGTAGGGAGCGTCAATGGAAACAAATTCGCTGTCAAAGGAAAGCATATCCTTTCCCAGCTTTGCTATCTTCGGGATCTTGGAGTGCATAGTGTTGCCGTCTGCCGGTGTGCCTCCGCCGAAGGAGAGCCAGCCTACGCCATTTTCGTCAATGCACACGCCCGGATCAAAAGGTGCGGGGCAATTCTCCAGCCCAGGCATATTCTGATAAACCAGAGGCTCGCCGAGCGGATCGGTCCACGGTCCCACAGGGTCGGTGGAGGTTATCACGCCCACGCCCGCGCCGCCGTTTGAGAAGTAAAGGTAAAAATGCGTAAGTCCGTCGTCTTCAACGCGGGAAGCTATCGACGGTGCCCACGAGTTATTTATCCACGGCGCGATCTCTCCGACCTCTATCCTGCCGTGATATATCCAGTTTACCATATCGTCGGTGGAAAATACCACAAGCGATTTGATATAGGCGTAGTCGTTCTTTGTTCCCTCTTCCGCCTGCTGTTGGTCGTTCGTGCCGTAAACGTAAAGCCTTCCGTTATATTCAACCGCGGTGGGATCGGCGCAGAATATGTTCGGCGAGATGGGATTTGCGTTCATCTCGTTCTTATAAACATTACCGCTTACGCTGTCGATAATTATGCCGTTGTTCAGACTGTCCATAATTTTCTCCTCTGATACCGTGCCGCTTTCATTCGTTTCGGAATTCGAAGCGCTGGAAACGTCCGCGGTTCCGGAGGAGCCGGAAGCGTCGGGCTCGGAGCTCCCGCTGCTTGTTTCGCCGCCGTTCGAGCAGCCCACCGTCATAAACAGAGCCGCTGCACACAAAATAGCCGCTAATTTACTTGTGATCTTCATCGTTAAAACCTCCGTTTTGTTTCTCGTGTCCAAAGACACCTTTAAGTTTATTATACCAATAAACAACACAAAGTCAATAACCGATATCTGTTTTGTCCACCTTTTAATCATAATATGCACCTTTTCGGTTGACATAACCGCGTGAACGTGAATAAGTTATAATTTATACGAAAGCTTGTTTCCGGCATACTCTGTCGCCGAACACGTCAAAAATCCTTCCCCGTCAGCGGCAGAATTTACCGCAGAGCGGGGGTTGATGTGGTTGCGGGAACGGGCTTTTTATGAACGCGTGAAAGGACGAACGAAATGTCAAGAAAAAAATTGCCGTAATAACCGCAAGAGCCGACGACCGCACCCAGAAGGATATCATATGCGGGATAGCCGAGGCGGCATTTGCCGCGGATACGGACGTGGTGATGTTTTCAAACATTTATAATCACTGGATAAGGGACGAATTTCTCAATTTTGAAAATGTCATATACGATTTTTTTAGTCCGAGCGGCTTTGACGGAGTTATTGTCACTGCGGAAGCGTTTCTGGACATTTCCACCACAAAACCTCGCAAAGAGATCTGCGAGGTTTCAGGCTGTCGAAAAACCTCTTGTAAATATTAAAAATGGGTGTCGCTTATTGCTTGCTCTGTTGGTTTTGCATCGTGCAAAACTTTTGGCAAGCAACCAAAGCATCCTTGCTTTGGG
>ERZ1026947.164-NODE-164-length-49080-cov-7.503478_pt1 | contig 49080 bp, 40 predicted proteins | sample MGYA00519568_ERZ1026947 | MGnify/ENA primary metagenome ERZ1026947 (study PRJEB26926, sample SAMN06164744) | human gut metagenome | biome: ENVO:00009003; feature: ENVO:2100002; material: ENVO:00002003 | host: Homo sapiens | place: USA | collected 2012 ...
ACCGTCTCACAGACAGCGCACATCATTTCATGCAACTGGCTGCCATTTTACAGGCTCTGTAGCTTTGCGTCACAGACTTTCGTCTGCTTTGCCCACAATTTTTTTTATTATACTCTTCATATTTTTTAGTGTCTATGTTTTTTTGCATCATCGGCAAAAATTGAAAAAATATCTGCAAATCCATCAGAGAACCGTCAACTTTCCCTTAAAATTCATACTTTCTTAACTCACAATTCTTTATCCCAAATGCTGCAAATTCCTCGTTCGTCATATCACGGAAATACGACTCAATAATACGTGAAATTCCGTTATGTGCCACCAACAGGTACACCGTCCCTTCGCTTTCCGCTTCTTTCTTAATATCATCCAGCAGATTATAGATTCTCTGGGAAAGCTTCAACATGGACTCCCCACCACCATAACTGTTGACAAACTGCGCCTTGGCAACAGAAAATTCCGCACCATTTCGCGGGGTGGACTCATACCGTCCAAAATTCTGCTCCTTCAATCGCAGCTCTTCCTCTGCCGGAACGCCGGTCACTTCTGCGATATGCTTTGCGGTATCTGCCGCACGCACGAGCGGTGAATACAGAATCTTATCAATATGGATTCCTGCTGCCTTCATCCGTTCACCCAATTCTTTTGCCTGTGTATGTCCAAGTTCTGTAAGTGCAATATCCGTCGCGCCACAGATTTTATTCTCTACATTCCAGATTGTCTGTCCATGTCTTGTAAAATAGAAGTATGCCATCGTATCTGTTCCTCCTGTCTTTTCTACCAAGATACTACCATATCTAATCCTTAAATTCCACCGCATGTTTCCGCTTCCAGATCGGGAAGAGATTCCGCTGGCAGATATAATTCTCACGCTCTTTGATTCCAACCGCGTGAAAAAATGTCTTCCACATATCGGTATATTCATCCTCGTACTCCTCCGTCTTCCGAAGCGTCTCAAATTCCGCATCGGTCAGATAGCGCAGGTAATTCGTCCCATCCTTCGGATGTACACACGCGGTCTTCCTTGTATCATCAATGATCATCCAATGCTCCGATGGCATACGATCTGCAAAATGTCTGCCAACCAGCATGATCACATCGCTTTTCGGTTCCAGATGACTCACATAGACTTTCCCATTTAACGACTGAAACCGCGCAAATTCCCGGAAATGGTGGCTCTCATTCCCCACCTTCCGCCGTAGCTCCAATATCCGCATCACATGCGGGTTCGTATAATAATCAAGCACACGGCAGCCAGCGGCGAATCCTACCCGCAGGAAATTATAGATTACCTGCAATGCATCTTCCTCTGCGGAAAGCGTCGCATAATAGACATCCAGATACGCCTCATCCGAGATATCTCTCCGGATGGAACGGATCACCTTCTCTGCCTTTTTGGCATCGCCGTCCACATGAATGTACTCATCGAACATCGTCTGTTGAAATACCGGCTCTTTCTTCACTTGTATCTGATCATGACCGACCTGCAAGGCTTCCACCCATGCATCATAGATGCAGGTCATAATATCCTCCAGCCGGTCTTTACATGTATATATCTTCATAACTACAATCTACCCAATTCCGAAATCCGCCAGAGACATCTGCGTGAACGATTCATTCGCATGCTCTGCCCTCCATATATCCTTCTGGTCGACGCCGGTCAACTGCCTTGTGATATACCCTTCCTCGACCGGTGTGTGATACATCTGCCTGCCGTCGCAGGTAATGAAATATTGCGCCCGTTTCAACACGACACCCATCTTCTTCAAGGAAGCGAAATCCAGCCTGCCATAACGTCTTGCATATGTGATCCGCCCTGCCGATTTCGGTCCGATGCCCGGCACACGCAAGAGCATCGCATAGCTTGCCGTCTGCACTTCCACCGGAAATTGCTCCAGATGCCGCAGCGCCCAGTCACACTTCGGATCAACCAGTTCATTGAAATTCGGCTTCTCTTCCGATAACAATTCTCCCGCCTGGAATCCATAGAACCGGAGCAGCCAGTCCGCCTGATACAACCGGTGTTCCCGCAGGAGCGGTGGCGGTGTTCCAATCTGCGGCAATACTTTATCCTCATTCAGCGGAATATATGCCGAATAAAAGACTCGCTTCAAATCGAAGCCCTGATACAACTGCTGTGTCGTCTGCAGCAACGTATAATCGCTCTCGCCGGTTGCCCCGATAATCATCTGCGTGCTCTGCCCCGCCGGTGCAAACCGCCGCTTTAATTTCGACATATCAAGTGGTGCAAGCTGGTATGCGTTGTCCCATGTGAGAGCGCTATCCAGAACCGTTCCATTCATCTTCGCAGCCAAAGCCTCAATCGTAGATTGTGCCTGATCATGCATGGTCTCTCCATTCCCCGACCGACCGTTCCGCTCTTTTTCCTCTTTTAATTTTCCTGCATCCAGTTTTCCATTTGTAATACTATTTGATTCTACAACACCATCCTGTACAGCAGACCTGTTTCCATAAGCACTCGCAGACTCCCGAACCACTGCCCCATCCGCAGCGATTTTCCCTGCGTCCTTCTCCTTCATCAATCCATCTGCAAACTGCTTCTTCGACTCAGTCCCGAAGATACTCTGACTTAAGAACTGATTGCCCTTGCTCCGCTCCATGTGTGCGGATTTCCCGATTGCCATCCGATGGGACGCAATCGTGTTCCGCACCTTTCCCATCGGATCTAAGATTGTCTGCATCGTCTTATTCGGTGCCAGTGTCCGCAATCCTTCCTCTGTCGGCAGCTCCATATTCACGCTGATACGGTCTGCCAGATATCCCGCTGCCGCAAGCAGTTCATCCGATGCACCCGGAATCGTCTTCACATGGATGTATCCGTTAAAATGGTATTTCGTCCGAAGCAGAAGCAACGTCTCACACATCTTCTCCATCGTGTAGGTCGGGTTCTTCAGAACACCGGAGCTTAAGAACAGGCCTTCAATATAATTCCGCTTGTAAAACTCCACCGTGAGCTCGCAGATCTCCTGCGGCGTGAAGGTCGCGCGCTTCACATCATTGCTTGCGCGGTTGATGCAGTATTTGCAATCATAGACGCAGTGATTCGTCATCAATATCTTAAGCAGGGAGATACATCTGCCATCCGAAGCAAAGCTGTGGCAGATGCCGCAAGCTGCCGCATTGCCAAGTTCTCCTTTCTTCCCCCAGCGATCCGATCCGCTGGACGTGCACGCCACATCGTACTTGGCAGCATCCGCAAGAATCTGCAGCTTCTCCTGTGTTGTATATTCTTCTATGTAATTGTTCGTCATTTCTATACTCATAGTTTCATTATACGAACAAATGTTCTTGATTGCAAGGACTTTTGCAAACATTTGTTTGCATTTGTTCAAATTTATCTGAAAACAGCAAAACAGGCGATGCAGAAATTCCACTTCGCCTGTTTTTAGGATTACGCCACCACCCGTTTCTTAGCCGACACGATATTTGCCACAATAATATAGAACGCACCATATCCAGCCATCGCCAGCATATTGATAAATACCGGTCTCAGTGCAGATACACTTACCGTCTCCAGCGTCTTAAGATATTCATTCGTCTGAATATACCAGTACGCCGGGAAGATACGACCCACGGCAAGCACGCCATCCGGCAGCCACTCAACCGGGATAAATGCACCGCACAGAAATGCCGAGCCAAGTGCCACAACATTCACGATTCCATTGACCGCCTCCTTGTTGTTGAAGATGCTTGATATCAGGAATGCCATCGTCAATGCACACAAGGTGAATACGAACGAATTTGCCAGATACATGGCACCCTGCGCACTGAACATTGCCTTTCCAACAATCACAAAACTGATCAGACCATAGAACAGCCATAATGCCATCGCGAATAACAGATTCGACGCAAGCAGGATCGCGTTGTGCTTCTTATAATTCATACTGCTGATCGTGATTCGCTTGCGGATCGGCAGCTCCTGAAAGCTCGTAAGCACCAGACAGATCACGAAGATCGCACCGGCAAGCAGACTGTAGCTTGCAAAATTATAATAACCCGCTGCCTTCGACATGCTGTTTGTATCAAGTGTCGTCGTCACATGCACGGTTGATGTCTGTTCCAAAGTCTGCGTGATATCCTTACAGACTTCCTCCTCATTCAGGGATATGTTCATTTCATCCGGATTTGCCTGCAGAGCGGCATTCACGTAGTTTTGCTGTATGGCAAGATAGCTTTCGACCATCATCTGCGCGAAGCTCGCATCCGCCGACTGGCAGCTCTTGTACCGAAGTTCCGGATTTTCGCCGTTCAGCACCGCCTGCCGGTAGCCCTGCGGAATATAGATTACAAATGCTACCTGCCGGTAGAAGATTGCATCGTCTATGTCCTCTTCGCTTTTCAGTTCTTTCCGTTCACTGTGCGCTGCGATATAATCCGTAAAGTTCTTCGTGATTCCGACATTTTCATCCTGATTCACAAGGACGATTTCCGGCTTGTCTGCGGTGAACTGGCTCGCCGTATCCCCGCTTTTTGCGTTGATGCCACCGAACAATAAAAGCAGCGCCGTATACAGGATCACCATGCCTTTACATTTATTCAATACATGCAGAAATGCTTTAAATACTGTCATACTTCTGCCTCCTTAATCCCTGTGCGGACACAAGCAACATGAAGGCAGAGAAGATTCCAAGACTTGCTACATCCATCCAGAAACGCTTGTCCACACCATAATAATACAGCGCATAATATCCATCCGTGATCATCGCCGCCGGGTTAATCTTATCTAAGAACGGCACATGTTTCTCGATGATATATTTCATGGTAATTCCCATCATGCCCGACAGGAAACAGCACGCCATCGTGATGCCGATCAGGATTCCAAGTTTTCCATTCTCGCCGGTCTTGACAACCGTCGTCACCATAATCGCAAGCGTCAGCCCCGCCAGACTACCCGCAAGTGCCAGCAGGATCACATATGGCAGATTCTCCCCGTAATCGACTTTCATCACGAAGATTGTATACACAAACAGAATCGCAAGCCCGATCAACTGCGTGCAATATGCAGCAAGCAGCGAGGAAAACATTGTCTTTGCCTTGCTGATTGGAACGATGGCTGTACGCTTTCCGAGATTCCCCATGTTCGGAAGATTCCGACTCAGCGCCGTCATTCCGAGGATACCGCCATACAGACACGCCATCGCAATCAATGTGTAATACTCAATCATCGTATAGCTTAGGTTCTTGCGGGATGCATCGACCAGGTTCGACTCTCTGCCTGCGACCTGCTCCATTACATTTTTGTAGAGTGCCTCGATATCCGGCATCGCACCCTGCTCAATCTCATTTTGTACACGTTTTTCCATGATTGCAGAGGTATGTACGATCTCGTCTACCACATATTGAAGCACTGTCTGGTTGATACCATTTTCATGAATCCAGATCTCCGGCTCCGCGCCATTCATATACAGCACACCGTCGACATCCCCGTCTGAAAGCAGCGTATCTGCTTCATCCTTCGACACATACACCGTGTCAAACATCTGCTCATCGCTTGATTCATCGCTCAAAGTCTCAAATGTCCGGCGGAATGCTTCGTTTCCCTGAAAATCCTCGTTATCGACAATCGCAATCGGGATCACGTTCAGCTTCTCGCTGTTCTCGATATTGGAGAATGCCAGCTTGAACATCGTGCCAAGCACGAGCGGGAATACAAATGTCCAGAACAAAAGCATCCGGTTCCGCATCAGGACTTTGAATGTATACTTAAAGTTATGTCCAAACATCAGTCTCTAAGCTCCTTTCCGGTCAGCTCCAGGAACACATCGTTGAGCGTCGGACGCTCGGAGAAGATCTTGTTGCAGGTGATTCCCGCCGCACTCAGTTCCTCGATCAGCTTCGCCACGTTATTTTTGCCGCTCTTATAGGTGATTACAAGTTGATGGCCGACATATTCTGCCTTGTCAACATTCGGTGCCGCCTGCAGCTTCTCTAAGAATTCCGGTTTGAAATGCTTCGTCTCAATCGTAACCTTCTCCTCGATCTTCGCAAGTGCCTTTAACTCGTCGGACGTTCCCTTCGCAATAATTTTTCCCCTATCCAATATGATGATCCGGTCACACAGAATCTCGACTTCTTCCATATAATGTGTCGTGTAACAGATTGTCGCGCCATCATCCCGCAGCTTCCTGATACCATCCAAAATGTTATTCCGGCTCTGTGGATCGACTGCAACCGTCGGCTCATCTAAGAAGATCAGCTTCGGCTTGTGCGCGATACCACACGCGATATTCAATCGCCGGAGCAATCCGCCCGACAACTGCTTCGGATAATATTTGCGGAATTCGTCCAATCCAACCAACTTGATTGCATCCCCAATATCCTTTTTTCTCTCCTGCTTATCCTTCACATACAATCCACAGAAATAGTCAATATTCTCATACACCGTAAGCTCCTCAAACACCGCTACCTCCTGGAAAATCACACCAATATCCCGCTTGATCTTATAGGCATCCGGTGTCATCTCCTCTCCGAAGATCTTGATACTTCCCGCGCTGTATTTTAACAGCGAGAGGATGCAGTTGATCGTGGTTGATTTTCCACTTCCGTTTGGACCAAGCAGACCGAGGATTTCTCCCTGCCGGATCTCAAACGACAGATCATCGACTGCCTTCTTCTGTTTATATTCCTTTGTCAGATTCTTTACTTCTACAACTGCGCTCATTTCGCTTTTCCACTCTCCTTTTTATTCCCAGCAATTGCGATATTGTTTCTATATATTTCAATATTGATTTATACGATATACAATGTATTGAATCTGAGAAGTTCTAAATGTTCTGATCTATATTTCCATCCAATACGCCACCGCCGCCCGGGTATTGCCCCCTCGCTTCGCTCGGCGGCAGATTGTCGGGCGCATCCTAAATATGAATCTACGATTCATATGCGCCCTCCGCTCGCCATCCATGGCTCAGTGGCGGCTTGTTTGAACATCGTGTTCAAACATGGCTAATATAATTACAGAACATTAAGAACTTCTATGATTCAAACATATCGTATATCTTTATAAATCAATATTAAAATATATACTGAAATCAATATCGCAATTTCTGCGGTTCATATTCAATCATCCTTCGGCTTCTTGTCATACATGCTTCCGATCTTCATCTGCCTTACCGTGTCGGTCAGAAGTTCTTCAATCTGTTCATCCGTAAATGCGACGGTTCCGTTTGCAACCATGCACGCGATTCCATGTGTGAAGATCCACACCTTCAGATGAAATGCCTCCTGTTCCTGCCTGTCATATCCTGTGAACTCCGCACCCTTCTCTAAGATTTGATTTCCAATATTATCCTTCTCGATAAATTCCGTCGGAGAAATCTTCGAATCCCCCATAAATAATACCTTGAAGAAATCCGGATAATCCTTCGCGAACCGGATATACGCAAGTCCCATGCCGCGATACGCCCTTTCTTCCTTGGAACCCGCAATCATATACGACTGGTATATCTTCTGGATATGTGCGATCGTCGCCTGCTTTAAGTCCTCCATATTTTCAAACTGGTAGAAGATCGGCTGCACTGAGCATCCAAGCTCCTTTGCCACGCGGCGTGCATTGATTGCAGCCAGTCCTTCTTTCTTCACAACCGCACACGCTGCCTCAATAATATCTTCCTTCAAAAATTTTGTTGCCCTTGGCATATTATCCTCCATCTTCATTTTATAACATTTGTTATGTAACCTTCGTTATATTATAAGGAATAAAAAAAGAAACGTCAAGCAGATATCGATGAAATGCAGCTACACTCCTGTCACCTGCATGTTCGTCTGTCTGACGTTTCTATTTTCATTTTTATAATACAAGATCCTTCATCGAATGCAGTCCGATTGCCAGTGTCGATGTATTGTGCATCAACGCTGAGGTTGTCGGCTGGATTACACCTGCCACACCAAGCACGATCAGTCCGGTATTAAATCCGACGATCGTTCTGTAATTCCGGCGGATGCGTCTTGTCAGTGCGGTACTGATCTTCCGCAATGTAATCAGTTCATTCAAGTTATCTGCACCAACGGTTATATCCGCGATCTCCCGTGCAATCTCTGCACCATCGCTGATCGCAATACCGATATCCGCTGCCGAAAGTGCCGGCGAATCATTGATGCCATCACCGATCATGATAACTTTGTGTCCTTCTGCTTTCGCACGCTCCACGTAGCTTGCCTTATCCTCCGGAAGCACCTCGGAATAATACTCATCCACGCCAACCTTCCGTGCGATCGCACAAGCTGTACGCTCGCTGTCTCCGGTCATCATAACAATCTTCGCAAATCCAAGTTCCTTCAATGTCCGGATCACACCGGCTGCCTCATCGCGGATCGGATCTTCGATACAGATCACGGCAGCCAGCCGTCCTTCGACTGCCATATACAGATGGGAGTATTCCTCCGGCAATGCATCAAACTTCTCCTGCATACCTTCCGGAACCACGCAACCCTCATCCTCAAATACAAAATGATAGCTGCCGATAATTGTCTTTCTTCCTTCTACCGTAGTAGAAATTCCGTGTGCCACGATATAGGACACCTTCGAGTGAACTTCTTCATGTACCAGATTCTTTTCGCTTGCCGCATCAACAACTGCACGCGCCATCGAATGTGGGAAATGCTCCTCGAGACATGCGGCGATCCGCAGCAGTTCATCACTGTTCTCATTGCAGAATGATACGACATCTACCACGCGCGGTGCTGCCTTCGTCAGCGTTCCGGTCTTATCAAATACGATCGTATCTGCTTCCGCCATCGCCTCTAGGAACTTGCCACCTTTCACCGTGATGCTTGACTTGCTCGCCTGCCGGATCGCAGACAATACGGAAATCGGCATTGCCAGCTTCAACGCACAGGAGAAATCAACCATCAATATAGACAATGCTTTCGTCACATTCCGCGTAAAAAGATAGGTTGCAGCTGTGCCAAGTAATGTATATGGTACAAGCTTGTCGGCCAGATGGGATGCCTTACTCTCCAGAGAGGATTTGAGTTTCTCGGATTCCTCGATCATCGTGACAACCTTCTCATACCGGCTCGAACCTCCGACCTGACGTACACGGATGCAAAGCTCGCCTTCTTCCAGCACGGTTCCTGCATAGACATACGAATCTGCCTGCTTATGTACCGGCAAAGGTTCGCCTGTCATCGATGCCTGATTCACCATCGCATCGCCATCGACAACCGTTCCGTCAAATGGGATCACATTTCCGACATGGATCACGATCTCATCATCCACATGGATAGATTCTGCAGACACCTGCACTTCCTGTCCGTCCTTCTTCAACCAGACTTTTCCGATGTTCAAGGACATGCTCCGTGCAAGATCCCCGACGGATTTCTTGTGTGTCCACTCCTCTAAGATCTCGCCGATTCCAAGCAGGAACATGATGGAACCTGCCGTCTGGAAGTCTCCACGGAATACGGATACACCGATTGCCGTGCCATCCAGAACCGGAACTTCGATCTTTCGTTTTGCTAATGTTTTCAATCCGTTCGTGATGTATTTTACCGAACGGATGGCAGTCAGGGTATTCGCAATCGGCACCGGCAGCAACACCCGGTTGATACACCGCAGCAAAACCTTATCTACCAGTTTTTCTTTATACTCTTCATTCACCTGTCTGCCGGAATTCGCAAGATAGGATTCCGGCACATCTGCCGTCTCATAATGGAACCGCCGGAGCGCTGTTATCATCGCATCCCGGCTTCCCTCATAACAGACAACCGCATCACAGGTCGAATGATTCACCTTCGCAGAACTGACATGTTTCATGCTGTCAAGATAATACTGAAGGATATCGGCTTCCCGGTACGACATATTTTTCTGTGCAACATGAAAACGAATTCTGCCCCGTATCTCATGTTTAATCACAAATTTCATTTTCTTCCGCCTGCTCTTCTACTTCTGCCTCATCCTCAACTACCTGTGCCTCAGCCTCGATCTCGCGGTCTGCGTTGATCTGCTTTGCCTCAGCATAGATGTCGCTTGCATTCTCCTGTACATTTGTCACAGTTTTCATGACACAATCCTTTGCACGAAGGACTGCGGCTGTACCATGTGAGTACACCTTCTTTGCATCACGGCTTGTCAGAAGCTTGATTCCAGCTGTTCCGAACAATACACCTGCTGCAAAAATCCCTGTTTTCTTTCCATCGATCTTCTTAAAAAAATTTGACATAATAATTACCTCCTGTTAGTCTAATCTAACTATGTATATTATCACAAATTTTCTAAAAAATAAATATTTTTTTTACCAATCTCTTCCAAGTTTACTGCAAGCCGATACTACACTGTCCACCCCTAATATAATCAGGTATGTACCTATCAAAAATCCGACTGAGAACAAAGCAATCTGCGGCCAGAATATCATCAGCACACCTACTACCAGACCGATTACATTGATGAACAGTGTGACATAGAAATACCTTCCTCTGTATAAACTCCGGATGAATCCAAGATGACACAGCTTCGATACGCTATGTGCAATAAACCATAGTGGAAGCAGCAATGTTACAACCAGTTCGCCTATATGCGGATATGCCATCAGCGCCAGACCGGTAATCACACTGATCACCCCGGCAGCCAGAGCTACGCACGGTGCAAACCCAATGTAACGTTCCGACTTGGCATAGAAGATAATATCTGTAATTCCGGTCACAATTGCCATCACACCATAGAAGATCGTGATCCATCGCAGAATCCCACCCGGTGATGCAATCGACAAAGCACCAAGGATTATAAGAAGAATACCCTCGATCAGCTCCAGCCAGCCATAACCCGTATGTTTTTTCATAGGGCTGTTCCCCCTTCCTTGTTCAGGATCTCCATGAATTCATCGCCCGTGATCGTCTCCTTCTCATAAAGATGCATCGCCAGAATATCCAACAGTCTCTTGTTATCGACAAGCAGCTTCTTCGCCTTCTCATGCTGTGAGCGCACAAGTTCAACCACTTTCCGGTCAATCTCCTTCTGCGTCTCTGCCGAACAGCAAAGCGAAGTATCACCGCCCAGATACTGGTTCTCCACGGTCTCCATCGCTACCATATCGAACTCATCGCTCATACCATACCGGGTGATCATCGCACGTGCCAGCTTCGTTGCCTGCTCGATATCATTCGAAGCACCGGTTGTGATCTCGCCACATGCCACTTCCTCTGCGGCACGTCCACCGGTGAGTGTTGCAATCTTGTTCTCGATTTCTTCCTTCGTCATCAGATATTTGTCGGCCTGCTCCACCTGCATTGTGTATCCGAGTGCACCGGATGTACGTGGGATAATCGTAATCTTCTGTACCGGTGCAGAATGGCTCTGCAACGCAGCCACCAATGCATGTCCGACCTCATGATATGCAACCGTCTTTTTCTCCTTATCCGAAAGCACGGCATTCTTCTTCTGATAACCGGCGATTACAACCTCGACACTTTCTTCCAGATCTGCCTCTGTCACAAATGTCCGCCCTGAACGGACGGCACGAAGTGCACCCTCGTTGATAATATTCGCAAGTTCCGCGCCGGATGCACCGGATGCCATACGTGCGATTGTATGGAAATCGACATCATCGCCAACCTTGATTTTTCTCGCATGTACCTTAAGAATTGCCTCACGGCCCTTCAGGTCAGGCAGTTCCACCGGTACTCTCCGGTCAAAACGTCCCGGTCTGGTAAGCGCCGGATCGAGCGATTCCGGACGGTTTGTTGCCGCCAGAATGATAACGCCGTTGTTGCCTTCAAATCCATCCATCTCCGTTAAGAGCTGGTTCAATGTCTGCTCCCGCTCATCGTTGCCACCGTACTTGCCGCCGTCACGCTTCTTACCGATGGCATCAATCTCATCGATAAATACGATACAAGGAGCCTTCTCCTTTGCCTGCTTGAACAGATCACGCACCTTCGATGCACCCATACCGACAAACATCTCGACGAACTCGGAACCGGAGATTGAGAAGAACGGTACATTTGCCTCACCGGCAACCGCCTTTGCAAGCATTGTCTTACCGGTTCCCGGAGGGCCGACTAACAAAAGTCCCTTCGGCATCGATGCACCGACGTCCGTGTATTTCTTCGGATTATGCAGATAATCGACGATCTCGGCTAAGTTTTCCTTCGCCTCATCCTCGCCGGCAACATCTGTAAAATGAATTCCTTCCGTGGACTGCACATACACCTTCGCATTGCTCTTTCCACCCATACCGAACATCATGGAATTCTTGCCGCCTGCCTGTTCCATCATTTTCTTCGCAAGGAATCTTCCAAGTATCCAGAACAGTAAAAGCGGCACAACCACAGATATCAGAAAGCTCATAAACGGGGATGTCCTCGTCTCGATTTCTTTCGAGAACTTCGCGCCACTGTCATAGAGCCGCTGTGTCAGGTCATCGTCCGGCATGAGTCCGGTCTTGTAGATTGCGCTCTCCGCCTTATCCGTAAATGTGATCTGTGTACTGTCGATCTGTACCTGACCGATATCTTTATCCTCGGTCATCTTCATAAATGTTCCGTAGTCAACTTCCTTTACCTGCCGCTCTGCCAGCATCGGGGTGATAAATAAATTAAACACCAGCAATACTACCAATACGATTCCGTAATAGAAGATCAACGGACGTTTTGGTGATTTTACTTCTTTCATCTCTGCATACTTCCTTTCTTTGTCTAGATTATTACGAACTATACAGCAATTGTATATATTGAGTCGAATTTTCTAAATATAAGATGTATTGAAGCTAAGATGTACTAGATGTTCTGTTGTATATATTCTTACCGCACGCAACCGCCGTCAATTCGCCATCCATGGCTCAGTGACGGCTTGTTTGAACATCGTGTTCAAACATTGCTGTGTATCCACAGAACATCAACTACATCTAAGCTCCAAACATAATTACATTTAGAAAACTCGACACATCTATATACTTAATTGCTGTATAGTTCATAATAATCATTTACGCTTTCTACTCTCCGTACTTCTCCTTCAATACCTCCACGATCATCTCGTAGTTCGGCATCTCTACTCCATATTGTTGTCCAAGACGAAGCGGCTCATACAGCAATCCATCGATTTCCGATGGTTTTCCTGCCCAGATGTCCCGCTGCATGGAGGTGGAAGCCTCCGGTACAAGCGCATCTAAGATGTCCAGATTCGTCTTCTCAATATCAACTAAAAATGGGATTCCCATTGCGGTTGCAAGTGCGTCGATTTCCTTCATACACCGGATCAAAAGGATCCGCTCCTCGCCTGCGCGCTGGAATACTTCTGCTTTTGCATCATAATACAGACCGCAGGCTGCCATCGGTGACACATACGCGTATTTCTGAAATGCATCCCGTTCAATCTGGTCGGAAAGCACCGCATCGATACCTGCTGCCTTTAATTCCTGCTCTAAGAGGAACATCTTCCGGCAAAGCGCCTGTCCCTTCCGCGCGCCAAATACGATGCGGAAGATATCTCCTTTTTGTAAGATCACGCCCGGCTCCTTGATTTCCGCCGCAATGTAGATACAGCCATCCACAACTGTCGTATCCGGCAGCTCCTGCTGCAGCTTCGCACCGGTTCCGTAGATATTCAGAATCGGAACGATCAATGTCTCCGCATCGCTATGTTCTCTCAAAAATGGAATGATATCCGGAATCGAATATCCTTTGACACACACAAACAGGACATCCGGAATCTCCGCATATCCTGCCTCATCAACTGCCTTTATATCTGACACGGTACATGTCCGGCTCGGTGACTCCACACGTATCCCATGTTCTCTGATTGCTGCAAGATGCGCGCCACGCGCAATCAATGTTACATCCTGTCCGGCTTCCGCTAAGAATGCACCGATGCTTCCGCCGCATCCGCCGGCTCCTATAATAGCATATTTCATATTCGATCTGCCACTTTCTATATGCTAAAGTGGTTTCTCCTTCCCTCTTTTTTCTTCTATCTCTAATCTGTGATACATATTCTATAACAGATTTATGTTTGTTTTGTGAACAAATCCGCCATTGAATAAATTTATTGTAAATATCATTATTTATCCTCTTTTTTCACCTTCACGATCACAATTGTAAGGTAGCTTACTGCCTGTGTCAACGCATCTACCCCATGCATCACACGTTCCTCCGGCAACCCACAGTTCGAAACACCATAGACCTCCAAATATTCGCCCTGCTGCCTCCTCCGCACAAGCTCTGTCCGAAGCATACCAATCAGCTGTTCCAGCTTCTTCCCCGATTTCATATAGATCCGTGTCCCGTCATAGTCCACGGTATCTTCCACCGCATAGCTGCCCGGAATAATATGGATTTCCTCGCCCTGATCCGCAAGCGAGATTCCAAGTCTTGCCGCCACCGCACAAAAAGACGGCACACCGCTGATCATCGATGCGGACATGCCTGCTGCAAGCACACGCCGGTGAATATAATGATACGTCGAGTACACGCTTGGATCGCCGATTGTAAGAAATACAAGCTTCTTCCCCTGCATCATCCGCGCCCGCACCTCGGCAAAGCAGCGATCTTGCGCCGCGCGAAACACGTCCGCATTCTTCGTCATCGGAAACTGCATCGGGCAGATCTCCTTTTCCTCGATCTCCGGTACGACCTGCCGCACGATCTTATAAGCATAACATTCTTCTTTCTTCTCATTTGGCAGTAAGATGCAGTCACTCTCACGGATTGCACGCACCGCTGCCAGCGTCAGAAGCTCCGGATCACCCGGGCCGACTCCGACGCCAATCATTCTTCCTTCCATCTATCTTTTTCCTCCGCAGCACATACCAGCCGGACTTACCGGCTGATATCTGTCTGTTGTAGTTTAATTGTCTAAGTAATCCTCCAGTGCCGTCTTCCCGCGATAGGTACTCACATTAAATGTCCGTACGCCTCTCCGGCTCGTGCACATCTCACTGTGATACGAAAGCAGATCCGAGATCTGCCAGGCATCATTTTCATCCGTCCAGATACCGCGTGCCTGCGCCCAGTCTACAAACTCAAATACCGCCGGTGTCGTGTCCGCAGAGCGTTCTTCCATATACCACAGCTCATCCGCCAGCCGCACTTCGATCTCTTCTGTGCTGACATCCGCATCCAGCCACATCTGTACCTCGCCACGTGCACACGCCAGGTTAAAGCGCGTCACATACGTATCCGGATGGGAAAATGCAAACGCAATATATAAGCCGCCGCATACAAAAATCATGTATTTCATCAGCGGAAATGTATTCTTATATAGATAGATTATTGTTCCCGTGAATAATGCAATCAGTACAATCAAAGCAAACAGCACCAGCACACGCAGATACGTCAGATGATATGCCCGAATGTACATCAGCATCCGCACTGCCGAAGACCCAATCATCACATAGGTGCAGCCACACATAACCGTAAGAATTGTCCGAAGCACACAGCTTTCTGCAAATGCACGGTTGCAGACCAGCACAATCACCAGGTTCACAGCCGCTACAAAAAGCAGCTGGAAGAATCCCTGTCTCGCATATTCCGAGTACGAATACCCGGCTGGCAGCATCTGCTTTCCAAGAAAAGGTGACAGGATCTGAATGACTGCGAACACCGCATACAGGGCGGTAAGCAGACCACAAAACGTAATACCGATCATCGGCTCCACCATCCGCTTTTCCTCACACTCAATCTTCGGCGGCTGTATTACCATCTTACAGAAGATTCCATAGACGATGATAAATACCGCAACGAGCATCATCACGAAGCCAGCCAGATTCCCGGACAGCCGCAGATTCCCAATACTCCGGTCGACAATATATTTGAAGATTGCATCTGCCTGTGAGAGCACGATCAGCATCAATACCAGAAATGGCAGAGCAATTAACACGCCAACCAGAACATAGATTGCCTTGGATTTCTTTTTTTCCCGAAGCTTCACATACACGTAGCAGTCACTGAACCCGCGGAACAGATATCCGAGCGGTGAGAACACTGTACCGAGCACGGCACGGATGTATTTCCCGACGCCCCATTTGTCCGCATCGCAAAAGCAGGTAAAAAACACGGTCATCGAAAGCAGGTAAATTCCTATGTAATTACATGTAATCAGGAAACGGTCTGCAGTCAGGAACGTTGACACGCCAAGCAGCAAAATTCCTATATAGTAGATCATCGTATGCGGGTTCGACGTCTTATCCTCGCGGTTATCGTACGCCTTGCTCTGCGGTGCGTGCGAGCAGACATAATATAGAAAGCCAATCGTCGCTGCCGCAAATAGCACCGTCATAATTCCATAAGCATTCTTATACAGGCAGATGGTCGTCACAACCGCATAGATGACAGCAGCAAATCCCCCCGTCCGAAACCGGTCTGCCCGCTGCTTCATATCCGCATCCGGGACAGACATATCTAAGTTCTCCTGTCTAATCTCTTCATTCATCTGTATCACTCCTTTTCCGAAATTTAAATGATAATTGCATATTATCCGATGTAATTGGCAGTACATATATTTTATTTTGAATTGTTTCATATACGATGTATTGAAACCAAGAAATTCTAAGATGTTCTGATATTAGGAATTGATAACGGACGCAACCGCCGCCGATTCGCCGTCCATGGCTCAGCGGCGGCTTGTTTGAACATCGTGTTCAAACATTGCTGATAAAAACAGAACATCAAGAATTTCTAGGTTCCAAACATATTGTATATGGAAACATATTCAAAAATAAAATATATGTATCTACAAACGCTATTCGGATAATATGCAATTATCTATAATCAATCCTCGTCCTCATACACCAGTATATCTCCCGGCTGACAGTCGAGCGCCTTGCAGATTGATTCCAACGTGGAAAACCGCACTGCCTTCGCCTTGTTATTTTTCAGGATAGACAGGTTTGCCTGCGTGATGTCGACCTCCTTCGCAAGCTCTGTCAGCCCCTTTTTCTTCTGTGCCATCAACACATCCAGATTCACCTTTATTGCCATATCACCACCGCCTTCTCTTATATGGTAATGCCCCCTCGTTTTGCTCGGCGGCAGGTCGTCGGATGCATCCTGAATCACTCGCTTTGCTCATGATTGCATCCTCCTAAATCGTAAAATCATTTTCTTCCTTGTACTGCACTGCTTTGTCAAAGACTATGGCAAGCACGCGGGAGAAAAGACCTGCGATCAAAAATACAACAACAATGATAAATACAGCCGGTGTGAAGTAAAGTGGAATCCGGCAAAGCATTACTGCCATAATTGCGAAGCTATATATACCCATCCGGTTCAGGCTCTTTACATTTTCCTTCACGAAGCAGTCGTCAGCAAGCACGGTCCTAAACATCTTCCGAAGTTCCCGCAAGATCAGCACCGCGAACACACCTGCCGTCATGAAGATCAACACCATCCAGATATAATATTCTCCGAAAAATGGATTGATCACCGTTCCATACCATTTGAACGATACCGGCAAAGTCAGCGTCACGACCATTCCAACAAAATACATGATATCCAGTAAGGTCTTCGTTGCACCGGCAATTTTATTTTCTTTCATATGCAATACACCCTCCTACATCTTTTACAAATCGTCTGATATTATCTCTTAGTTTTTTTACACCATACACCACGCATTATTGATTGTCAATATATTTTTATCGTTTTTCGATATGTTTTTATTGTTTTTCAATCTTTCAGATGTTTCGTAATACAATTTCCATCTTGCTTATCAACAAAAAAGAACCTGGTACTCAATACCTCCGTTTTAAAACGATATTGAGTATCAGGTTCTTTCATATGTGCAAGGAGTTTATATAATCAATGTCACAATCACATATTTTACATTCTCCCCTATTCTCCGTACACCTTGCCTATATGCATTTATTATATTTCAATAAAGTACATTTTCAATATGTGACAGAAAATGTGACAACTTTTGTCATTTTTGGTCATGGAATTTTTTACGTTGATATTATAAAATAAATTTGGTATGACAATTCAGGGAGAAATAAATATGAACACAATTCAGGAATTATTAAAACACTATATTGAGTCAGATGGATATACGGTATATTCCATTTCCCAACAAAGCGGCATCAACCGCACTACACTTCAAAAAGTACTTTCCAAACAGAGAAAAATCTCAAAAGAACTGTACGATAAGCTGCTTCCATTTCTCTCGCTTTCCCCAATTGATAAGGAAGAATTAGAGCAGGCTTTTTTAATTGAGCAGATTGGAATGGATCGTTTCCAGACACACATGGAAATTAAGCGAATTCTGGAAATGTCCGCATCTACGCTCTATCAGACAGAAGAAGCACCTTATGATGCAGCGGTTTCTAACATTGAGTCATGGTCCGACTGCATGTTGATTCAGGGAACTTACCAGATTGTAAATGCAATTTATTCCGTTGCTTTGAAAAATGTCACAACCGAAGAACAGCCGTTTTTATATACGTTTGCAGATATGAGTCATCCATATGCCTCCATTTTCTTCAAACCGCTATATCATCCGGCCTTTGAACCATTACATGTAAAGCACCTGATCGAATATCAGAAAACGCAGATAGACGGCGAGAACTATGATAATATTCACAACATTCAGATTTTGACAAATCTGCTGCCATCCTTTGCCGCATTTCCTGGTACATTTGAGGTTCATTATTATTACTCTGCCCGGAATCGGTTTAAACAGCTGGCTACCGCATTCCCTTATTATGTCATCACAAACACGCATGTAATCTTACTGTCTCCAACCTACGAGACAGCCATGATACTGAGTGACAAAGCGATTCACGAATATTATCTGCACAACTACGAACAGCTTCTCACAAGGTCTAACACACTGACTTCCGGGGCACAGACACCGCTCGACCTGTTAAATGTATTAAATGGAGTAGATCCATCGTTAAATTATCCGATCTGCCTGAATATCCAGCCAACCATCGAGAAATATCTCACTCCGGAAATGATCGACAAATATATGCTGGAATCCCCTTACAAGGAAGCCATCCGTGCCAAACTATTAGAACGGATCAGCCAGCTTACAAAGGAAAGACATACGATTCTCTTTACAATGGAAGGCTTAAAATTGTTTGCTGAAGAAGGAAAAAACGTAAACTTCCCAGATACACTTGCAGATCGCTTTGACATAACAGACCGTATTTACATTCTCCGCAAATTTGTGGAGGCAAACCAAAATGATTCAGATAATCATTTTCTTCTGTTGGATCCTGCAAAAATACATACGTCACTCAATATCTCGATTGCCTTTGCTCCACCATCCATGACGTTCCTGATGTTGGTACGCAACGACGGCAATTCCATGATTCTTCCCCTGGAAGAACACACCCTTTGCAGCAGTATCATGGATTTTATTCAGACACTTCCAGAATATGGTTTTGTTTGCAGCATAGAAGAGACAAACCGGTATCTTACAGAAGAAATCGAGCAGTTGAAAAACCAGCTTTAAGCAGCAAAACTCCATATAACACAAGAAGAGGGCGATTCGCCCTCTTCTTCGTATCCGCAGGAAACAACGCTTCCCCGGATGATATCTTCTGGTGTTGCATCATACAAGTACATCAACGCAAGCAACGTATCTGCCTGCGGATAGCTGATGCCCCGCTCATACTTATAGACTGCCTGTACGCTTCCAAGCATCAGATACTGACGCACATACTCAACAGACAAGTGCTTTGCTTCGCGCAACTTTCTAAGGTTTGTTCCAATTACATGGAGATCATATTCAGGTCTGTAGTTCATATCATACTCCTTTCAACACTAGTTAATAGAGTGATATTACAGAATACCTTATTATGTTGTAATTGTCAATCATTTTTTGGTTTTTTCTTTGTCAATACTTCTACCATAATTCCTCGCGATCACGGATAGAATCCGCCTCTGTAATTGGACGAATCACCTTACACGGATTCCCCACTGCCAGCGAATACGGTGGAATATCCTTCGTCACGACGCTACCTGCACCGATCACGCAGCCCTCGCCGATCGTCACACCACCTGTCACTACCACATTGCTTGCAAGCCAGCAGTTATCACCAATCGTGATTGGCTTTGCGTACTCATCATCGTATGCCGTACCATCCGGCTTGAACTTAATATTCCGTTCCTGATGGCGGAACGGATGCATCGGTGTCACCAGTGACACATTCGGTCCAATAAACACATTGTTGCCAATATTCACCGGACAGGTATCTAACACGGTAAAATTAAAGTTGGCAAATGTATTTTCACCGATTGACGTAAATTCCCCATAGTCAAAATAGATCGGTCCCTGCAGATACACGCCCTTTGCGCAATTAGGAATCAGCTCGCGCATCATCTGTCCGCGCGCTTCCTCCTCGGTATCTGCAGTCTGGTTATAGGTCTGGCACAGCTTATGTGCCTTCGTACGGATGGCAAGCAACGTCTCGTCCGACGAATCATAGATCTTGCCTGCCAGCATCTTTTCCTGTTCTGTCATCTCTTATTTTCCTCCTATGGTTTATATCTGCCGGGCATTGCCTGTATTCAATTTCCCCGTTATTGCTCATTCTGGCTCTTACTCATTTATAGCATAGTAATACACACCCCATCAAAAAACAACTACATATCATGCGTTTTTTAACATCCATTTTACTTTTTCTGCGTTATAGGGTATAGTAGGTTTTGGTTTTAAAAAATGAGAAGAGAGAGAGAATATTTATGAACAAACGAGAGTCTTTTACAAACCGTCTCGGATTTATCCTTGCCTGCATCGGTTCTGCCGTCGGCATGGGCAATATCTGGATGTTCCCGACACGTGTATCCTTATATGGAGGCGGTTCCTACCTTATCCCGTATTTTATCTTTGTTGTATTGATTGCATCGACCGGTGTCATCGGGGAGATGAGCTTCGGACGAGGCACACGATCCGGTCCGATTGACGCCTTTGGTGCCGCCTGTGAATCCCGCGGCAAACGTAAGGTCGGCGAAACACTCGGTTTTATCCCGGTGCTTGGTTCTCTTGCAATGGCGATTGGGTATACCGTCGTCATGGGATGGATTTTGAAATACATGATCGGAACATTTACCGGAAGCACACTTGCCCCGGACAGTATCGATTCCTTCGCTGCGTCCTTCGGCAATATGGCTTCTGCCTTCGGCAACAATCTGTGGCAGATCATTGCACTTGTAGTTGCTGTTATAATCCTGATGTTCGGTGTCGGAAATGGTATCGAGAAAGCGAATAAGATCATGATGCCGGTGTTCTTCCTGCTGTTTTTGATTCTTGCAATCTACACGGCATGCCAGCCGGATGCGATTGACGGCTATAAGTATATCTTCCGCGTCGAGCCTTCTGCTCTGGCAAAGCCGGAGACATGGATCTTCGCTTTGGGGCAGGCATTTTTCTCCCTGTCTGTTGCCGGAAACGGAACGTTAATCTATGGTTCGTATCTGCCGGACAACGAGGATATCCCAGCTTCCGCTGGTCGTGTTGCCTTATTTGATACCATCGCAGCGATGCTTGCAGCACTTGTTATTATCCCGGCGATGGCTACAACCGGTGCACAGCTTGACCAGGGTGGTCCGGGACTGATGTTTATCTTCCTGCCGGGCTTATTTAAGTCTATGCCGGGCGGACATATCGTGGCGATCATCTTCTTCGTGGCAGTCTTCTTCGCAGGACTTTCGTCTCTGCTTAACTTATACGAAGCACCAATCGCAACGGTACAGGAAAAGCTTCACTTAAACCGCAAGCTCTCCTGCCTTGTCATCGGTGTCATCGGCGTGATCGTGTCCATCTGTATTCAGGGAATCGTATCCGACTGGATGGATGTCCTGTCCATCTACATCTGCCCGCTTGGTGCAGGTCTCGCCGGTATCATGTTCTTCTGGGTATATGGAAAGAACTATGTCGAGAAGCAGGTCAACCTTGGCCGCGACAAAAAATTTACAGACAAGTATGTACCTGTCTGTAAATATCTGTACTGTCCGATCTGTATCCTTGTGCTGATTCTCGGTATCGCACTGGGTGGGATTGGGTAGGACTTCACCAATTGACAGAGTTGTAAATAGAAACGTGCAGATTTTTGTATATAGACATCTCCCGGGTTTGAAATATCAGATGTATTGAAACTAAGAAGTACTAGGATGTTCTGTTGTACATCTTCTTATCGCACGCAAACGCCGCCAATTCGCCATCCATGGCTCAGTGGCGGCTTGTTTGAACATCGTGTTCAAACATTGCTGAATACTGACAGAACATCAAGTACTTCTAAGCTTCAAACATATTTATATTTCAAACCCGGGAGACATCCACATATACAAAAATCTGCACGTTTCATTATGTTTCTTTGTCACTTAGTTACTATTCTGCTTCCATCGCAAGCTCAGTCTGTCGTGTGAGTTCCGCATCACTGATAATGGTAATTCGTCCCTCGTCGTACTGTTCCTGTACCCAATCGTACACACGGCGCACGAGGGGCGATTTTTTATCGACAGGCGACATGCCCTTCTTCTTGCGGTACTGGTTGATCCAGTAGCCGACACCGGCAATACCGGATGTGGAGTTTACTGATACCTTTGGTGGGCGGTCGAGCAGCGTGTCGGTGTCGAAGATATTGTAAATCTCATGGTTCTTGAGCATACCATCGGCATGGATACCCGCTCTTGTCAGGTTGAAGTTCTCGCCGACAAATGGTGTCATCGGCGGGATCTCATAACCGGTTTCTTTGCTGATATAGTCTGCAATCTCTGTGATCACTTTTGTATTCATCCCATTTAAGTGTCCGCGCAGGGATGCATATTCAAATACCATTGCTTCAAGCGGCACATTTCCGGTACGTTCCCCGATGCCAAGCAGCGAACAGTTGACGGCACTTGCGCCATACATCCATGCAGTTGTTGCATTTACGACGCCCTTATAGAAATCGTTGTGTCCATGCCACTCCAGCATCTCGGATGGCACACCGGAATAATGCTGCAAGCCATAGATGATACCGGACACGCTTCGCGGTAAGGATGCACCCGGATACGGCACGCCAAATCCCATCGTGTCACAGGCGCGGATCTTGATCGGTATGCCGCTTTGCTCGGACATTTCCATCAGACGGTTTGCAAATGGAACGACAAATCCATAGAAATCCGCGCGCGTGATATCCTCAAAATGACACCTTGGGCGAAGTCCTGCTTCGATACAGTCTGACACGATCCCAAGGTATTTGTCTAATGCCTGCTTCCTTGTCAGTCCCATCTTGTGGAAGATATGGTAATCCGAACAGCTTACAAGCACGCCCGTCTCCTTGACTCCGATGGATTTCACCATCTCGAAATCCTTCTTATTCGCACGGATCCATGTCGTGATCTCCGGGAATTTGTATCCTAACTCCATACATTTCTCAAGCGCCTTGCGGTCCTTGTCCGAATACACAAAGAACTCGGTCTGGCGGATCATACCGTTTGGTCCGCCAAGTTCGTGTAAAAGTTTGTAGATGTGTACCATCTGCTCCATCGTGTACGGGGCACGTGACTGCTGCCCGTCACGAAATGTCGTATCCGTGATGAAGATATCCTCCGGCATATTTTCAGGCACCCGGCGATAATTAAATGCAATCTTCGGCGTTTCGGTATACGGGAACATCTCGCGGAAAAGCTCCGGCGATTCCACGTCCTGTAACTGATAGCTGTATGGGTCTAATTCCAATTTGTTCGTCTTGTTGCTTAGTCTGATTTCCTGCATATGCCGTCCTCCATCCTTCGGATGTTTCATCCAATTTTGTTGCACTCATTATAAGCACATGCTATATTATATGTAAAATAGATAATTTTGATAATAATAATCGAATTTACGAATAATAGGAGATTTTTATGGATATCGAAGCATTGAATACATTTCTGATACTTGCCAATACGAAGAACTACACGCGCACCGCCGCGCAGCTTTTTGTCGCCCAGTCTACCGTGACAAACCGCATCCACGAGTTGGAAAAAGAGCTGAATATCGCACTCTTTACACGCAACAACCGCAGCGTGGAGCTGACCGTGGAAGGTGAGCAGTTCAAGGACTACGCCGAGAAGGTCATCACGCTGACAAATGCATCGCTCTCCGAGATCAGTTCCTTACACAAATACGAAAACCACTTGCGCATCGGCTGTTCCGATTCGATCTACGAAGGACATCTGGCGCCGATTATCTTGGAGCATCAAAGACAATTTCCAAATGACGCATTAAAAATCACGATTGGTCTTTCCAATCTGCTGATGGAGCAGCTGCAAAACGATATCTTCGATGTGATCTTCACCTATCTTCCTATGAAAAAATCATCCTATCACTGCGAGGTTTACAAGCAGGATAAGATGATTTTAGTGACTGATTATTATAATACGATGTATGCGCGCGGTATCACGAAGCAGGCGTTGATTGCCGAGAATTATCTGATGTGCAACTTCGCCCTGCAGGATGTCGGACAGTTCATCCGAAACTTATTTCCGCGCTATCACCAGTTTTCATTGGAAATTGATGACTGTTCCAAGATCATTCCTTTTTTGCTTGGCTCGGAAAGCTATACGTTCCTGCCTGCAGATACGGCTCGACCATTCTTAGAAGCGGGCAAGCTCCGCGTTATTCCACTGCTGGACTTAGAAACACCGGTTATCAACAGCTACATGATCTGCAAGAACAGTAAGCGGGAACTATGTCAGGTGATTTTTATGTAATTTCATGTCACCACGCGAAAGCGCAATGACCTGCGCACGCATCAGCGTGCTACATTTTACTATAAACGAATGGTCACTTCAAACACGCCATCCTCCATCCGAATCTCCCCGGTATAGCCGCAGGCATCTAAGAAACGCCGCACAATTCCAAGTCCCATGCCTCCACCATTTCTGCCGGTCCGCACATTGTCCCCTTTCTTTGTCGGATTCCACAGTTTCTCCGGCGTACAGTCCGGGATATGTGCCGCCTGATTCCGCACGGTCACAGAATCTTTGTCTATCTGAATCTGCACCTCCGTCTCTGGCTTTGCGTATTTGACTGCGTTCGTCACCAGATTATCCGCAATATAGCCGAACATCTTCGCATCCGTCTGTAGCTTCACATCTCCGCAAATTGCGATCGTCAGCTTATTTTTGTCGATCAGATCCTGATATTGCACAGCTTTCTTCTCGAATATCTCCCGGATGGAAACTACGGATTTCTCACTTTTATCTGCCTCCTGGTCTTTCAGATAACAGATCATGTTCGTAATCATAGCGTTCATATATGAGACATTTGACAGGATTTCGTCCCGGTAATGCCTGCCCTCTTCTGCTTCAATCAACTGTCCCATATTCTCCGCATATCCGCCGATTGCCATCAGAGGACCGCGGATGTCGTGTGCGATGGCGAGCATCAATTCCTCATTTTGCTCTTTCCGAATCAAAGCTTCCTTTTTCTTCCTGCTACACCACACCACCAGAAATGCTGACACCAGCAACATACAGGCGCAACCGCAACCGCCAATTGTCAACAGACGGAATATCTGCAGATTCCAGGTAAACGGATTTGCATACATGGCTGATTGTACATAATAAACCTCATCATTCCAGATTACTTTCGTTGCATACCGAAGATAATCGCCACGCACTTTGCCATATATACTCTCTCTACGTATTTCTTCCAAAATTAATTCGCCTATATCATCAGAGGTCTGATTATTTGTTTCTGATACATGTATTTGAAACATTTCGCTCTTTACATGCAACATGTTCTCATTTCGTTCTCCAATAAATTTTTCCAAACGCTTATCCATCTTTCGCATTGGATTTTCAAATACGGTTTCCATCGTACTGTTTTTGTATACAATCGTTGCAAACGAAAAACTGTCAGTATCCTGAAATTTATCTGTTTCCAACAATATTTTATCTATATACTTTTCTTTATTTGGCGTTCCCGAATCAACAAGCACACGAATAATCTGGTTCTGCACCTGTTCTTTCCGCTCATCAAAATAACTTTGGATCTCAATATTTGCTTTCTCCCGCACCCACAGTCCTGCTGACACAAATATCACCAACGCCAGTATATTGACCAGCACTGCTTTCCAGATCAGATTCCAGCGGTACTTCCGCATTTCCCGCTTCCATCTACCGGTCAGTTTTCTCTTTTTTCCTTTCATATGTTACGCCCCTTTCTTCGGTAACATCTCCTCGATCTTATAGCCTTTTCCAATCACTGTTTTGATACATCTGCCAGCACTTCCAAGATGCTTCCGAAGCTTTCTTACATGGTTATCCACGCACCGGTCTGTACCCTCATAATCATATCCCCAGATGCCGATCAACAGGCGTTCCCGTAACAACAGTGTGCCTTTGTTTTCAAGCAGCATCCGAAGCAGAGCGAATTCCTTCGGTGACAGGTCTACTTCTTTCCCGTCCACAGTCACACGATATTTCAGCACATTCATACGGATGGTGTCGCACACCAGCTCGTCTTCACGTATTGTGCCCTTCGCGCGCTTCATAATCGCCAGACATTTCGCATATAACACAGACAAGGAAAATGGCTTCACCATATAATCATCGCACCCGGTCGCGTATCCCTGCATCATATCCTGCTCGCTGTCCTTCGCCGTCAGGAAGATAATCGGAACAATACTTCGTCTGCGCATATAGCGACATAACTCCAGTCCATTCATCCCCGGCAGCATAATATCAAGCAGCACAAGATCAAATTCGTTTTCATAGAATTTCTCCAATCCCAGCTCTCCATCCTGTGCGTTTTCTATCTGAACCGTTCCCTTGCTCTCACGTGCAAAGAAATCCTGCACAACCTCGCAGATCTGTATATCATCCTCTATCATTAGAAATTTGTACATGTATTTCCTCCTTTCGAAGAAACCTTATCACTACAAAATGACTTTTATATGTTCATTTCTGTATTTTCTTTTTTCCATTGTATCACATGCCACCACGCATCAGCGTGCTTCATTTTATCATATTGCCTGATGGATCCATACATTTTTCGTGGGTCCCCTTTTATTTCCATTATTGGGGAGTTTTGCGCTATTTTACGTTTTTTACCCAACCTGCTTGCTTCCCAAAAGCTTCCGGTTGGGGGACTTTTCCCATTCCACCACTTTCTACCCAACCTGCTTGCTTCTCAAAAGCTTCCGGTTAGGGAGTTTTTCCTATTCCACCACTTTCTACCCAATCTTCCCTGCATATGCATTCTTCCATTGGGGAGTTTTGCGCCATTTCACATTTTCTCCTCAACTCACATTGATTGATTGCAAGCTTTTATGGTAGAATAGATAAACTACAAACTAAATTAGACAGGTATGGTACATTATGAAAAAAGAACAAACTCGAACATCGTTCAAAAGCCGCTGGGGATTTATCCTTGCATCGGTCGGTTCCGCAGTCGGCATGGCAAATGTCTGGGGATTTCCAAATAAAATGGGAAGTAACGGCGGTGGGGCCTTTCTTCTCATCTATTTACTATTTATATTTTTATTCAGCTACGTCGGACTTCCGGCGGAGTTTGCGATCGGGCGTTGGTCGCGCACCGGAACGCTCGGTTCCTATGAAAATGCATGGCGTTCGCGAAACGAAAAACTCGCCCCTGCCGGGCGTGCACTTGGATGGCTACCACTTGCAGGTTCCCTGTGCATCGCAATCGGCTACTCGATCATCGTTGCCTATGTATTAAAAGCATTTGTTGACTCTGCTTCCGGTCTTTTGATGCAGGTCAATACTTCGGAATGGTTCGAATCGTTCTCCATGACGGATTTCTCGGTTATACCATTCCATATTATTGTCATCATCGGCACTTTGCTTACGCTGTTGCTCGGTGCCAGCAGTATCGAGAAGAGCAACAAGATTATGATGCCGCTCTTCTTCCTGATCTTCGTTGTGCTTGCAGCCCGCGTAGCTCTGCTGCCCGGTTCAACAAACGGGTATGAATTCATGTTTATTCCAAGATGGGAAGCATTGAAAGATCCAACCGTCTGGATCACTGCCATGGGGCAGGCATTCTTCTCCCTGTCCGTAACCGGAAGTGGTATGATCGCATATGGCTCCTACTTAGACCGGAAAGAAGACGTCATCGCAGTGTCGAGACATACCGCGATTTTCGATACGATTGCTGCCTTGGTTGCCGCGCTTGTGATCATCCCGGCATGCTTCTCTTATGATGTCAGTGTGGACGCAGGGCCAAGCCTGCTCTTTATCACATTGCCATCGATCCTGCAGGATATTCCGCTTGGACAGGTCTTTGCGATCATCCTGTATGCAGCAATGATCTTCGCCGGTGTAAGTTCCCTGCAGAACATGTTTGAAGCTGTTGCCGAATCCCTTCTGCACCGTTTCCCGAAGCTGCGTCGTACTGTTGCACTCGGCATTATCTGCGTGATCTGCCTTGGTGCCGGAATCGGCATGGAAGCCATCACCCGCTGGGGGACCTGGATGGATCTTGTCTCCATCTACATCATCCCGATTGGTGCAACACTTGGTGCAATTTCCTGGTTCTGGATCATGAAGAAAGAAGATTTGTTCGCAGCGATCAATGAAGGTGGCAGGAAGCCACGCGGGAAGCTGTGGTATTTCCTTGGGCGATACCTGTATGTGCCAATCGCGATTATCCTATGTGTGATTGCACTCGCGATGAAGGTGGCATTTTAAATAAACCGAACAGACTGACACCTATTTGATATACACACATTATCATCCCGCCTATCAGCTTGATGAACACTGGTCCTCTTATAGAAATTTGTGCAAGCACAATTTCTGCATGACAGCGTATTACACAGAAAACGGATGATTGCACAATGTCAACCATCCGTTTTCTGTTTTATAATAACTTACGCCATACCATTTGCAGTTTTGTATTTGTATATCATCTCTGCATGATTCTGTTCTTCAATCTGGATATCTGCAAGCAGCTTCCGCAGTGCGGTATTCGCAAATGCAAACACATCGGTATTGTATTCGCTGGACACCAGCTTCTCTGTTCCGATACAATCTGTCGCGAGAAATGCGTCATGCTTCTTATCCTCAGAATTATCCAATGTCCCATATGTTACCTTCGGTTCATAATCTTTGCCCTGTGTATCGTTGCAATCGCACGCCGGAACAGAACCATCTAACACCTGCTGCAACGTATCGTAATGCTTCTGCTCTTCCTTCTGAATTGTCTCAAACAGACTTTTCAACTCCGGATCTTTCGCCTGCGTTGCGTACTTTCCATACTTTTCCACACAGCTCTGCTCCTGTGTCTGTAAATCCTGAATCAGGGTACGTTCTTTCTCTTTTAATTCCATTGCTTTGACTCCTTTTATTTTGTCATATTTTTATCGCAATGGTATTATTGACAGATATGTTTGGTTTTATGCCTTTGTCTGCATCAGACTACAAAACAAGCTGAAATCCATAACAATTTTTAGCAAATCCATAATGTTCATAAAAACCATGTGCCTCCACACGCGGCAGCCCGGAATCCAATATCAATGCTTTACAATCTTTCTCTTTTGATTTTTCTTTTACATAATCCAACAAAAACTTTCCATACCCTTTTCCGCGATCCTCTTTGTTCGTGATCAGACTTGCCACATAACAGGTACACCCTGTCATCCAAAATGTTTCAAAATAGCTACCATGACACAATCCATGATAATTTCCTGCGTCATCTAACACAAAGTACACAAAACTATTTGCGTCTGCAAGCACTTTCTCATATACCTTTTTCGTTTCTTCATAGTCATATGTGTTAAATGTCCAAAGCTTCTCAAAATAGGAAAATGCAATATCATAATCTTCCATTGTTGCAATTTTTATCTGCATAAGCAGTCACACTCCTCTTTTACTGATATTTTCCCTAACTTATATCATCCTCCAAGGATATGCAACAGACATTCTACAGAATCTTTCAAATAAAAATATAAAGGCACTTTCGTTTTTATATTTAACAAAAAGTGCCTTTATTCGTTCTTTTATAATTAGAAATTGCCGCCGTTCCAGCCCCAGTTTGCAACTGCCTGATACTTCACATACACATGATCCGGTGCAATTCCGAGCACATCCTCGAATATCTTGCAAATCTCGCCGGTCAACTTGGAAAACGCAGACGGATTCTCGCTCCCATACACACTTACCTCCACCATTGCCATCGGCTGATCCTTTGCTCCTCGGAAGTAAAGCTTATACTCCGGCTCAAAGCCAACCATAAGCCAGCTCTCCGACTTCCCTGGAATCGCTGTAATCGCCTGTCCCAGTCTTGACTTGATTTCCTGCTCCTGATCCTCACTCAATGCTACACTGATTTTTGAATTGATAAATGGCATTTGTTTGTCCTCCTCTTATTCGTCCTCATCCGGTATTCCCGTATGAAGAAATTCATTCCACTTCTTATTGATCTCTTCCAGTTCCTTCTTCTCCATGATTCGGTTCCGGTCATCCAGTATCGCCAGCATCTCATCCGCCACATCCTCCAGTCTTGGATTCGAATACCGATACAGATATCCCATCATCCGTGTCGCCGTAAAATCTGTGTTCAGATTCTTCGTCACAATATCCGCAAACTCCTCCGGATATCCAAGGCGAAGCATAATGTTATAAAGTTGTATGCTCTGTGGAGATTTTGGTTTCATTGTATGTTATAGTCCTTTCCGTACTTTGTCAATTAGTTTGTTGCTATATTAACTTTTCCTTCCACTCTGCTTCCTTAAATCCGACTAACACCTTATCTTCATCCACTATCAAAGGCCGTTTCACTAACATACCATTCGTCGCAAGGAGCTTGATCTGTTCTTCTTCGCTCATCTCTGGAAGCCTGTCCTTTAACTTCATTTCCTTATAGAGCATGCCACTTGTGTTAAAAAACTTCTTAAGCGGAAGCCCACTCCTGTCATACCACGTCTTTAACTCCTCCTCCGTTGGATTCGCTTCTACAATATGACGTTCGGTATACGCAATCTTGTTTTCATCTAACCACTTCTTTGCCTTCTGGCAGGTGGAACATTTTGGGTAACATATAAATTCCATTGTAGATCTCCTTTTCTGCGTGCGTATTTATAACTTCACGCCTTTGTATCATATCTTATTTTATTTCTTACATTCTGAATTTATCGCACAAACCGTAGCTTGCCCTTGCTCTTCCAGATAATCTCGCTTACCTGATATGGTGTCTCACCATCCATATGTATCCACTGCGGTGTCTCCGTCACCAGACGCATCTTCTTACACCTGTGATTCGTAATGTCCTTAAACAACAAATGTTTTTTGAAATAAACAAGCACAACTGCCAGAAGAAGCTTCAACCTTGACATGCCTTTCACTAGGCAGACATCCAATCTTCCATCTGTCGGATCTGCGTTTGGGCAAAATGGGATTCCACCACCTTCATACATATGATTCATCCCAACGACGAAGAACAGCTCCGGAAGCTTCATCACCGGCGCATCGTCCAGGTATAATTTTGCGCGTACCGTTTTCTTTGCAAATATCTGCTTAACGCCGATCATCACATACACCAATTTACCAAGATGAATCTTATTTAACACCGTTTTCAGCCGGCTCCGGCTGACCTCTTCGCAGATATTTGCATCATAGCCAACCCCAGAACTAATTAAAAATCGTTTTGCACTGCTTCCCTGATGATTCGTTGTCACTTCTCCATAATCAAGCGCAATTTCCTCCGGATTTTCAAGCAGATGCGTAATTGCACGTTCCACATTCTTTTCCAAATGCATATTTCTGGCGAAATCATTTCCGGATCCTGTCTGAATACACGATAACGTCGTATGATCAAATTCCTGAATCCCATTTAGGACTTCATTTAATGTTCCATCGCCGCCAATCACTAAAATATTGATATCTTCCTCATTTTCCCGGACCACTTCCTTGCTTTGATCCATAACAGCCGTTTCGTTTAAAGCCATGTTCCTTCCTGCTGTAAGTTTCCCTGCAACCATCGTTGCTTCTCCCGGCTTCCGCAGTACATACACCTTATACGCCACGTTTTTTCGGTCTAATATGTCTTTTATCTCCCTCCATGCATCCATTCCTTTTCCAGAAGATGAGGTCGGATTTACGATTATATGGTACATTCTTGTTATCCTTTCCACACGCCGCTATCTCTCGATAGCAGGCGTATCTTCATACAGCTGATACTGCAACTTCGTGCGTGCTCCACGGTAGTCGTTTTGCACAACCAATGTGTAACGGGCTCCCTGGAAGGCAACATAGTTCCTGCCGTCCCTCGCAAAGAACGATACCTGCACCCGCTCCTGCCAGATCTCCTCTGGCAGCTGCTTCTGCAAAAACCGCTCTGCAAAACGGATTGCAATATCCTCAAAGCTGTACTGGCGCTCCCGCTTATTCTCCACATAGTAGAGATACAGCTTCTGGACATAACACTCGGACACAGCTTCCATCTGCTTGAAGTAGCTGCCGAGCATCATATAAACTGCATAATTAAATGCATTCTGGTTATTTGTTGCCTTATCGATTGTAGTTGTTGTATTCATCATACATACCTCCTTGAATAAAAACAATAGATTTTTTGATAAAAATAGGCAGACTTGTAGAACTGTCTATCTTCGTCTACAATCTGCCTTCTTCGTTCTATTTAGTTTCATTCAAGAAAATACTCTGATTTTCCGAAGCTGTTGTTAGTATAACGCATTCCGTTTAGATATACAAGACTTATTTCACCATTACAGTTAAACTCATAGTTCAATTACCTATACCTAATAGGTTTTATTTGCGCCAACCAACGTCATGATACCATTTATTACCAACAGCACACCCGTTGCAATAAATGCCCACGCAATCGTTCCACTCTGATTGAAGAGCAGACATGCTCCGGCAACAACCATCAGTCCCGGTTTAAAATACTCCTGAAACCGTTCTCCCATAGTCAGATTTACCGGCATCGTTTTCTTGATTGACGATATTTGTAACAGTCCCATCAGAATGATTCCTGCCGCCAGAATATAGAATGCAAGACTTGCAAATACCCAGCCAAATACCAAAATACAGATTCCGGCAACTGACTTCACAATTCCATAATTTACGAGTCCTGCCACAAAATCCATAATGGCTCCAACAATTACAAATACTGCCAGAAGCGTAATGGCTGCGGTAATAATTTTCCCTTTCATAACAATCAGCAAAATTCCAAGCAATATGGATCCCAAAGCTGACGCTACGTTTTCTTTCTGGTTCATATGTTGTTCCTCCTTATCAATTATCTCCTATAATAACTCATCCAACAGCTTACTTCATATCTGCCTCAAATACAACGGACAATTATGAATCTCTGTATGATATAAGCCATTCAACCAGATCTTCATACCCGATTGCCCGGCTGTAATAAGCGCCCTGGAATACATCACACCCCAATGCTTTCAGCTTCTCTAACTGTTCTTTTGACTCCACCCATTCTGCAATCGTTGTAAAATGAATCGACTCCCCAAGCTTGGTGATCGAACCGATAATTTCCGCATTGGTTTCGTTTTCAAGCACATTCCGCGTCAAAGATCCATCCAGTTTCACGACTGCAAAAAATCCCGTCTGCAAGTAGAGCAGGGAGGTATGCCCCATCCCAAAATCATCAATCAAAAACCGGTGTCCGTGCGCTTTCAATTCTTCTATTTTATGTACCACATCCTCTGTCGAAGATATCGCGTCCTGCTCAGTGATTTCAAGACACAACTGGCTACAGGAAATTCCATGTGTCTTCACGCTGTTTTCCACCGCTTTCACCAATCCATCCCACTGCAGTGACGCATTGGTCAGATTGACAGAGATATCAAAGCTTTCGTCTACATAATCAGTCAGTCTGGCTCTCGCCGCTGCCGCTTCATCTAAGATTGCTGCATCAAGCGCATGCATAATTCCAAGTTCTTTTGCAAGCTGAATGATAAGTGGTGGGTAAACATTTCCAAACACGGGATGATTCCACCGAATCAAAGCCTCCGCACCAGAACAATGCCCATTCTTGTCCACCTGTGGCTGATACATCAGAAACAGACTGTGATTTTCAATTGCCTCCTTCAATTCGCCGGCCAGCAGCCGTGCCGTATTTCCACATACATCTTCCCGTTTTGTAAATGCGAACAGAACTCCACTTTCTTCCTGCTTTTTGTATTCTTCTACCAATTGGTTCACATTCTGTATCATCTGCTGCCGGCGCTGCATTTCAAACATCCGGATAAACGGACGATATACAAACACGCCGGTCACAATGCATATAAGCTGAAGCACTACTCCTTTCCACGAACCAGTTGCCTGATATCCACTCAGAAGAACTGGCGTTGTCCACTCCACCGATGCTACCACATGTGGAACAATGTCAAAATACATTGCCGCATATGTAATCAGGAAATTCAGGATCGGAACTACCAAAAATGGTACAATAAAGATCGGATTCAAAATGACCGGAACTCCAAACAACGCAATCTCACTGATATTAAACAAAACTGCTGGTGCCGCCATACCCGCAACATTCCGCAGACTCTTCGTCTTCGCAAACAGCAAAACCGCGATTACAAGGCAGATCATCACGCCGGTTCCCCCCATGATTACGAACACATCCTGAAAAGACTTGCTGAATATACCAACAGATACATCTGAGAAATTCTGTTTGATCACAACATCCAATACATTGTTTCCATGCACCCCCAAAAACCAAAATATATGTGTCTCCACAATGATTAAGATTCCAGACCAGAAATTATTATCAATCGAACCAAACAGACGATTTACTCCAAGCTCAAACAATTCCTGTACTCCATTTACCCCACTCGTCACATATAGTACCTGATGAAACAGGTTAAACACGAATAATATCCCCAAAGTACAGCCAATTCCATTGATTGCATGCATATAACCACTGTCCGTATCTATTTCCTTGTTTCTCACTGACATAAAATTTATATCCTTTAATTTGAAATACAAAAATCCTGCACCAAGGGATACAAACAGTGCAGTGAATGTATTCATATTGCTAAATGCCTTTATCGAAAAACTCCCATATTGGATTCCTGCACATCCGGCAAAACTGGCAAGCGTAACAACCGCCAGTACAATCGCATCCCCTGTCTCCACAAATCCACTTTTCTTTCTGGATTTGATCAGCGCATAGCTGACACTCGTCGTCACTGCAAGCAAAACCGCAAAAATATCATTTACACCATGATATATAAATTGCAACATATCCATAACATGACCTGACCAGATATGTGCAATAAAATCCTGATAGCCTGCTATCGGCAGACTCATAATCATCAATGCGCCATAGCCAACAACAAGCAGGGGAATAAGCATAATCATCCCCTGGCGGATCGCACCAAAGGCACAGCTTTTTTCTATCTTATTCGTTACTTTTAATACTCTGTTTTCCATTTTTTTCATTTGTATATTCCTCAATTCATAATACTTTATTATAACATAGATACAGCATAAGCTCAACCACATCTGAACTTTCCTATTTACCAATTCTTTCACATTCACCCCAGAAGAAAATACATTTTCTGTAATTACATTTATAACAATACTATGCTATAATAAAATTTGCGACAGATGCATTTACAGACACCTTATAAAAACGAATGAAACTGATGAGCAACAGGTTGCCACGGATATATATTCCACGAAGGAGAAAAATTATGAATTACGACGAATCTGTTTTTAAGGAAAAAGCGAATCGAAGAGCCAGACGGATCTGGATTATTTTCGTCGCATTACTTTCTGCCAACTATGGTGCTGATGTAGCAAACCATCTACGTGGCACTTCTTATTATATTGTTTTTTTAGTCCTCTGCTGGCTTCCGATTATCTCGGGCGAGATTCTGCTTCGTGTAAAGGGCTTTGACACCGACCAATACAAGTTTAATCTGGTCATTGGGTATGGTATTTTCTATACATTTGTGGTATGCACGACAGAATCCCCGATTGCATTCACGTATATTCTTCCTGTGACAAGTCTTCTGGTTCTCTATAAGAGTATCAAATTTATGGTTAGCTGTGGAATCGCGAACTCCTTGATCATTGCGGGCAGTGCTGCATATCATATTTCCCAGGGTTTTAATTCAGCTTCCGACATAAAGAACTATCAACTGGAGCTTGCCTGCATAATTTTATGCTATGTCTGCTATGTCATGTCCATCAAACATCTGATTGAATCGGATGGTGCCATGACGGACAGCATCAAGGCAGATCTGCACCGCGTTATCACGACCGTGGAGCAGGTAAAACAGGCATGTAACACAATCACCAGCGGTATCACAGTTGTCCGCGAGCTTGCATCCGAGAACACACACGGTGCCACGATTGTTGTCGATAGCCTAAATCGTCTGAGTGATCATAACTCCGACCTGCAAAACAGTACAACTTCTTCGAACGAAATGACATCTGATATTCACGCTCAGGTCAACCATGTTGCAGAACTGATTGAACAGATGGTTGCTCTCACAACCACTTCCATGCAGCATGCGAAAGTCAGCTCTGCAGATCTGGCAGATCTGGTCACAACAACCAATACCATGGTTTCCCTCTCCGGGGAAATCGAGCAGACGTTACAGAATTTCAAATCCGAATTTCTCATGGTGAAAAACGAAACTGCTGTCATCGAAAATATCACATCCCAGACGAACCTGCTTGCTTTGAACGCTTCGATTGAAGCTGCCCGTGTCGGCGAATCCGGAAAAGGCTTTGCCGTTGTAGCTGAGCAGATCCGGACATTAAGTGAAGAGACAAAGGCTTCTTCCGGTCAGATTCGGCAGGCACTGGAGCATCTGGAAGAAACCTCTGAACGGATGACTGCTTCGATGGAAGAAACATTGAAACTGATTCAGCTTACATTGACAAAGGTTACCCAGACCGGCAAGAGCATGACGGAAATTGCATCCGATACAAACAAGATCGGTGAGAATATTCAGGTCATTGACCATGCAATGAAAGAAGTCGAGGCTTCCAATATCCACCTCGTTGACAATCTGCATCAGGTAACAGACATCGTCGGCGATATGACCACCTGCATCTGCGATTCCAACGAGATAAACAACCGGATGCTCAGCAAATACGACGAATCCGCGAATAACATTGATTCCATCGAGACAGTCATTGAGTCTCTGATGTGCGAACTCGGAATCGGCGGTTTCATGGGAACTGAAGATATACAACCTGGCATGAAACTGAGTGTGACACTGAAGGATGGAAAGAACTATTACGGCGAGGTACTGACACGTGAGAATAATAGGTTATCAATCTCCCTTGCAAATGCACCAAAGCTTACGGAGGTGACAGAATGTAAGCTGCAGGTAACCGTCGGCAACGTGCTTTACTGTTGGGATCCGGCTAAGATTGTGCATACCGCGCAAGAAGAGGATTCCCACTTTACAATCCAGATTGAGTCGCGTCCAAAGATCAACAACCGGCGGAAATACCCTCGTCTGGACATCTCCAATGCCTGCACAATCACACTTGCCGATGGAACGACAACCATCGAAGGCAAGCTGGATAACTTGAGTGCAAACGGCTTTGCGTTCCTGACACATGACAACTACTTTGCTACCCATAAGGGCGTCGACATCCGTGTGAAAATTCACAACTTTGACCTGCCTCAACATGACGTACTGGAAGGACGTGTTATCCGCTGCTCTGATAATGAGGGGCTTTACATCGTCGGCTGCCAGATGCCGGGAGATGATTTCTTTATTCGGGATTATGTGAAGGGGAAGTTGTAGAACTATACATATAATAGCAAAAATGCATGAGGATATTTTTCCTCATGCATTTTTTTAATTCCTTTCATTCCTGCACATGATAGGTTTTCATAAAGATAAGTATTTCATAAAATATCTGTTCAAAGCTTTTCTCTTCATTCACATTCATATACATCATCTTTGTAAACGGTTCATCATCCAAATTCTGATTAAATTCAAAATAATCTTCGCTATCAAGCAAATTTCCGTCCAGATCATAACTATGTTCATTATACACAGCACAAAGCCCCGCCATCCGCACATCCAGTTCGCTTGATCGAAGTGTTTTTATAGAATCTGTATACTTATATAAAAGCTTCGGCATATCTTCCTTCCGAACCGTTTCAAAATCTTTATGTTTCGCATCTGCCAGCATGTACCGTATCACATTCCCTTTCTGATACTTCAATATAAAATCCGGTTCATAATGTCCACCTTTCCCATTTGTTTCCTTGTCCTCCCGGCTCACAAAGGAATTTCGAGTATTACGATACAAAAAATCATCCACGTTGTTAGGATCAAGCTCAACTGTTCGATCTTCTTTTATAGTTGGAACATAGACGCTTGAACTATAATACAAGGTAAGCATCTCGGAACTACCTTCCTGATTCTTCGCAGGTTTTGTAAACACAAACTCATATGCATGATCCGAATACCGGGACGCCTTTTCATGTATACCCGCAAATTTCGCCTGTCTCGTATCAAATTCATATCCAATCGTCTCTAAATATTGGATCCACTTGCAAACAATATAAAGCTCATAAGTTGTACTCGGTTCAGAAATTGCTGTCACAAAAGTATCAAACGCATCTGCAATCAATGCATCTGATATATTGATACCAAAATCAAACCATGGCACAAATACTTCCTTATAAAATGCGTTGTATTCCGGAATCTGCTGGAATATTGCAGTTGCTTTCGGTTTTGTAATATTGGTAGTTACCCGTTTCTGGTCGCTGATTTTAAACGCCGTCTGATACATTAAGAACAATCGTTTTGCGTTCTTGGCATGTTTCTCCGCCTGATTCATCTGGCTTTGATATTTTCGTGCCAACACAGCAAAATCACTTTTCTGTGACTTTAGCCTTGCTCGTCGCTCTCTCTGTAACGCATCCTCACCCGCAAGCTTCAAATGCAATTTCAAGTTTTCACATGCCTGCATAAGCATTTTGAGAAAAGAAAGAATGTAACAGTTTTCGTATGTTCCATAATCTACGATATTTCTTGTAACCAGCGTCTTTTCCGGCAAATACGTTTTCCCTTTGTAATGAATGCCACGGTTCTTTTTCATTTCAACCAGATATTGTGGATTCTGTGCCATATATGACATCGTATCTGCAGTCAATCCGGTTAGTTTATCAATACGATCCACATACTGATAAGATTGAAGCCGGAATTTGAGCACTTTCCTTATTCCGCTATATTGTTGATTATATACTCTTATACAGCGTTCCATTAATGCCAGCATTGTGTCAATGGATTGTTTAATCCTGCTGTTTTCTCCTATAAACACATTCAGAGGAGCTTTCTGGAATACGCTCAACAGCAGCAACGGCTGTTCTTCATACACAGTTTGTACCATCTGAACAAGTTCCTGTTCTGCCATCACACGTTCGTTTTTTGTCTTATTAAACACTATCGCAACGGTACCCGATTCATACTGTTTCCCTCCGGTTTCCAGTATAAACCGCACATGGCTCTCTGCTGTATTTTGATAGAACAAAAAACCCGATTGATATTGTGGGAAATATTCCACTCTGTTGTCACTTTTGTTTTTGCCTGCATCCTCTGATGAATCGATAATCTGTGTCCGTCTCCCTGAATCCGTTCCAACGGTCTCCATAAACAATCGAAAATGCTTTCCTGCAAGTTCCGGTCCTGCAAACACAGAATATAATCCGTATCCCCGCAATGCATTATCCGCCAAATTTTGAACTTCCCCCAATGTTTGCCCTCCAGACATGGCGGTTATGAAAAAAGTCAGCACATAATCTTTCATCTCTCTATAATCATGCAATATTAAATTGACCGTATCCGTCAAACAGAAATCCATATTTTTCTTTTCCTATATTCTATCTGAAATAATTATAAAAACCAGTATCCTGTCCGCGCTCCAGAATATCGACTACAATACCAGCCGACTTATATAATTCATGCTCAACACAAAGCGCAAGTAGTCCCACCAGATTACCAAACGCCTTCTCCCCGCTGACATCTGTCAGCTTCGGAAGTATTCTTTGAGCAACTGCATAATCCATCGCTTGCGTATTTTCTCGAACAGTACAAGTGATATATCCTTCCGGAACGCTCTGAACATTCAGTTTTCGTTCAAGTTCCCCTGCCTGACAAAGACATGCGTGGATATACGCAAGCTGGTCTTGCTCTGGTAATTCTTCGTTTATATTTTCTCTTATTTGCTGCAACAGGTTTTCTTTCACGATATAGTTTTCCCCTGTAAAGTATACACGTGCCTTTGTCCAATATCTCGATACCGCAATATCCGTTCTCGGACTGATAGATACCTTGAAATTTCCTTCCACAAATACTTTTATTGACTTATACAAACCAGCCATCTTCTTCACGTTTTCATCCACGCCTTGCTCTCTAAAAAGAACTGCTTCGCTCTCCTTGCAGCCAAACATGGCCTTTAAATATTTCCAAGGCAACAGTCGGATATTCAGCTTCTGCGATAATTCTTCTATCGCCCCATACAAAGCATCTGGAAGATCAATCACATTTGCCCGGTCAATCAATCTTGGAGACAGTATCTCTGTTGTATGATCATTATTAATCGTTGCCATGAAATGCAAAGTTTCTGGTATATGGAACACCTTGCCTCCTCCCAGATCTATGGAGTGTCCCGGTTGCCATGCCTCACACAGATTCATAAAGTCCGCCCAATAATATTCCATCGGACTCAAATTGGCTTCATCCAATAGGATAAAACACGGTGGCCATAATATATCTGTATTCTCTCTTTCACTATCCATCACCATAAATGCATTGTATAATACCGCATTTGTTTTATCAAACTGCTCTGTAAGCGGATTGTAATATCCAATGAAATCACGCTTCGATGTCCAGCCACGCTCTGTTGATACCTCCAGAAACCGGCTTGGATTTACCATCGCATTTTTGCTATCCCGAAATTCCGGGTATTGAATATCACTTATCACACTGGCACTTCCGTTATTATAATTAGTAAGTCCCAGGCCTTCTCCAAGCAATTTACAGATTGAAGTCTTTCCACATCCTGGTCTTCCGGAAAAAACAGTCAAAAATCCCTGTGTCAGACAAATTAGCATATTCAAAATAACATTCTTTGTATAAGCAGACTTGTCACGAAACTGATTGATCAATGCACATATATTCTTCAATATATAACTTGCTCTCTCATCGTCATCATAATGTGCTCTTTCAAATGCCGTCCTGTAAATATTCTTGCATTTATTAATAATAAACTGTCGATTTTCCTCCTCTGAAAGCACTTCCGAAAGCTTCACTCTGCCAACTTCGATTGCATACTTCAATTCCGAAACACATCGATACAACTGGTTTGTTATCAAAAAAGTAAACACTTCCGAGGCATTCCGCAGAGTGACTGTACCCAATCGCTTTGTGACACTCGGTAATACACGCTGCGCAAGCGCATAGTCAAGTGCCACCCGTTCCGGCGGAATCATTTCCTGGTCATTTGTCAGGCAATCCACATCTACCACAACCCCTGCCGGAATTAGGGTATCACATATCTCCTCTAGGCTCTTTCCTGCTTCTTCCTGTAAATAATTCTTTGCCACAATCCAATACCGGGAAATTGCATGGGAAATTCTGTTTTGCTCCAATACGATACGCGTATCCCCATAATCCATATTTTCAGACAGTATTTCCATAAACTGCACGGATATCCGCCTGCATGTATCCGTTAACATATTCCCATCCGTCCATGTCTCGATCGACACAGGATTAGGCTTGAATTCAATAGTCCTTACATTCTGATAATACTCCCCACAGACACGCATACCAACACGTTTTATTTCCTTACATAATTCCTCCGGATCCTCAATATGTACTACATTAACCGTGGCAGCAAAATCGTCCGAAAACAGTGCTTCCTGATCATTTACAGTCAACAGGAATCGTGTATTTTTCGACAACCTCAGCGATGTGTGTCCTATCACCTGTGATTCTTTGCGGTACCAATCCTTACAGATTGATATAAAGTCCTCAAAATAATCATCTACCGGTGCAGCCGTCGCTCTTTTTATTGCGAACACATATGGCAGATTCGTACTGGAATTCTTGTTTTTCGCCTCATAATCTAACAAAGAAAAAGCCTTATAATATGCTGAATCCTTCTTTAGCACAGATTCCATAAATACATATTTATCCGTCCATGTCTTAGAAACCTGTAGTTCCTGATAGCGGCTCACATTCTCTCCATCTTCCATAATCAAATTTGTCAATCCAAGCGCAGTACCAATTGTATCGCAAAGTGCCCCTTTGGCACTACCAGGTTTCCCACTGATTACAGTCACAAATCCCTGTGCAATAGAAAAAATCAGATTAAGCAGATCGTTACTGATTGACTCCTGATATTCTTCCATATACGAACGCGTAGTTCTCGGATAGAATCTCTCGATTTCCCTATAATGCTTATTCTGTGCCTCCTGATCGATTAGCTCCTGGCTTCGAATGCCCAACACATGCTCAACCTGCCTCTTTCGAAGATCTTTACGAAAAATGGATTTGACCAGCTCATCCACATCACAGCCTTCAGGCAAAAACCAACGGATTGTTTCAATCAATATCTGCTGCTCCCTTTCATCTGCCAGCAGGAAATCCTTGGCATCCGGATAATAGATTTTAAATAGTTTATACAACGCTTCCGTCTCTTCATGCGACAACTTCTTATTACTTATTTCTGAAAAATCAATAAATATCTTATTATCCAGCAAAATACTATCATACACCCCGAGTCGGACACGTCCATATGTATCTCTTTCGCTGACTTTCACAGGCATATTTATATCCCTGTTCCAGAAACATACCGTATTCTTATTTGCCTCCTTTGGAAGCTGTTTGCAAATATAAATCTTCTCATATTTATCCAAACAATATCGTGTAAAAGTTGCCGTCATTTTCCAAAGAGTACTTATCCCAGTTATATACACCTCACTCTCAACCTCAAGGTCCTGATCTTTATAATAAAATACGGAAGGAATTGGATTATCTCGAAAAAATTTCTTAACTGGTGCATCCTCCACATCATATTTGTAAATCGTTCCCTCTTTCACATACCACTCCAGCCTAATACGATTTCCGAAGCAAACTTTTCCAACAAAGCCGTCAATTTCCTCCATATCAGTCTGCACCATTGTTTTTGATTCGTTCTGTGTTTTCTCTTGCATCCAATCGAGATTGCAATAACAAATATCCCGTTTAAACTTGGCAAATGCCCTGCCCATCTGCTGAAAGTCTGAAAAATCCGATAACTCATTCTTATCTTGAAATCTTTGATAGAATTCTTCTCCCATCGTCTGAAGATTCATCAACTGCACAAACTCTTTCTTCTGATCCGTCAACGGATCCATCTGTACCGAAATAATTGGTTGCGAATCTCTAATATCCTGAATCTCGTGTTTCAGCATTTCATCCTCAACATCCGCCATGAGCGCCTGAAACTGATGATCAAAGGTATCCTTATCCAAGTAAAACAGTCCAAAATCAGTTTCATTAATTTCAAAACACAAATTTCCCCGCTTCGATACAGAAATCGCCTTATCATAATCAATATAGAATTGATTATTCTTCGTCCCATTATCCCCAATACAACGGAAATGATTCGCCCCAATCGTATAGCGCTGTCGCTGAATATCAACTGTATTCTCGCACTTATCCAATATCCACTGCTGAAATTCTCCTTCTCTGATCATAGTCGCTTTACCATTAAAAACAGAGTGTGTAACACGCATAATACGCATAACACTCGCCCCAGTTGTCTGTCTCTCAAGAGTTCCTATAAATCCCTGTGGTTTACCTATTTCTTTTTTTTCTTCTGTTTCCATAAAATCCTCCGTAGTCCAATACCCTTTTTGTACTCAATCCCTCAAACATAACATATCTCGTATACATTAAGTTAGTATAGGGAACACTCTTCCAACATGCTCCATATTAAATTTTATTATATCATCTTTATTAAAAGAGTACATACCTGAATTTTGCTTTTACCAAAGTCTTCTCATCGCATTATTCCTGAGAGCGGCCATACCCTCATCTTACCTCCTGCGCTACCGCTTGTTACGCCCTCCTCAGCTCGATTCCGCTTCGCTTCATCTCGCTGTATGTTGTCGCCAAATACATAAATTCAAATACAGCATTCGGCCTATCAGCCGAATGTCTCTATACAAAAAGAGAGGATACTCACATGCAAGCATGTGTATCCTCTCTTTGTTGTATGACATCTGCTTCGCAGATGCTGTATTTGATTTTATGTGTTTGGCTCGTTATCACTCAAACTCGCAAAGTTTGGTTTGATTCTGGTTGTTTTAATATGGTTATCTATACTGTTTTGTATTGATAATATGTGTCTTTTCCACACATTATTTTTCGTTTCACATATTTTTAGTACCATTCCAGTACCATTGCATTTTTTCATTATTGTGTGCAGTTCTGGTGGTTTGCAGGTTGGTTTGCTATTCACAGAATAATATTCTGTCGGTTTGCTTGTCCACCTATGGAAATTATAATCTGCAACCGCTAATTCTGCAATAAGAAATTTTGTGGTACTAATGGATAGCATCATCCTTTTTCATATCATTCATCAATTTATCAAAATCACTTTCATATTATAGTTGGCAAAATAAACAGGATATTTTTGTTATGTAAACTAAAAAGGAAGTAGAGATTAAATCCCTACTTCCCAATCATACAGTTTTTCTTTATGATATTTCTGGATTTCTGTAACCATCTGATGTGATCACGCAGTTCTTCCCAGGAAACATCTTCCGGTGATTTGTGAAGAATATTTGTCAGATAATCCAGATAGGCACGAATGTAGGTACAATAGTTTCTTATTTTTTCTGAGAGAAAAAGTATCAAAAAGGTATCAAGACATAAAAAGACCTGAAATCATGTCTTTTTAACATGATTCCAAGCCTTGTAAAATATTTAGCATACTGTATTTTTCTATTCAGATACCATCTTAATTTGCACTATCTATGCTAACCGAAACAACAAAGTGCTTGACATTCACAAGTGTTTGCTGTTTACATGTCATTTTTTTGTTTTTTAAATTCTATACCCACCAGTACAACAGATAGCACAAACGCTGAAAAATCAGCAACAGGCCCCGCTAGCAATACTCCCATAATTCCGAAACGAAGCGGGAGCAGCAGGGTAAGCGGAATCAAGAAAAAGGTCTGCCTTGTTAATGCCAACAGAGCACCTTTTAACGCTTTTCCTATTGCGGTAAAAAAGCTGGAAGAAAGCAACTGCACACCATTTACCAACACCATGAAAAGATAGGTACGCATGAACAAAACAGCAAATTCAAAATACAGCTCGTCCCCATCTCCGAATAGCGAAATGATAGATTGCGGGAAAAATTGAAATGCGATGAAAGCAATAGTGGAAACAACAAGGTTCCATTTTACCGCAAGCAGGTAAGCCTCCCGTACACGATGGTATTGCCTTGCCCCATAGTTGAAGCCGATAATCGGCTGTGTTCCCTGCGAGATTCCTACAACAATCGCAAGGATTATGGCATTTGTTTTCATAACAATTCCGCAAGCTGCCAAAGGAATATCCGTTCCATATTTTGTTAATGCGCCGTAATAAGTCAACGAATTGTACTGAATGATTTGAATCACGGTAACTGCAATCTGATTTGAGCTGCTGCTTATCCCCATGCTGCAAATTTTCAGGCTTTCTTTGATGTCCAATAAAAACGACTCTTTTTCAAAATGGATTGTTTGGAAACGCCATAGATAACGGAGTGCGAGTATGAAAGAAAAAATTTGCCCAATAACCGTTGCCCAAGCTCCGCCGGCAATTCCCCAATCGCAAACAAAAATAAAAATGGGGTCAAGAATGGTATTGATAATAGCTCCCACAACCATGCAGACCATTGAATACTTTGGTTTTCCATCTGCTCGAATCAAATTGCTCATACCATTCGTTACAATGAGAAACGGCATTCCAATCAATGTTATGCTGGCATACTGCTTTGCATATGGAAATACATCTGTCGTTGCCCCAAATGCCTTTAGGAGCAAAGACAGAAAAGTTTCTCCAACCAGCAAATAAATAATTCCGAAAATTCCCATCAGAACAATACCATTTCCCGCTGCTTTGGCGGCAGCTTTCGGCTCTTTGCGTCCAAGACAGAGGGAAACACGGGAGGCACTGCCAATTCCAACCAGCAGTGCAATGGCAAGGCAGATGGTAGAAAGCGGGTAGGCAACATTGGTTGCTGCATTTCCCAAATAACCGACCCCTTGACCAATAAAAATCTGATCCACAATATTGTAGATTGAGCCGACAAGAGACGCCACAATACTGGGAACAGCAAAATTTTTCAACAGCTTTGAAATTTTTTCATAGCCCAGAGGATTTTCAGTCATTGAACTCCTCCCCCTTTCTCTCTATATGGAGTTCCGATGTGATATTTCTGCCCGCCTGTATTAAGAAATCCATAAAAAGGTTCTGCTCGGATTCGCTCATACCCTGCAATAAAAGAGCTTCTGTCTTTTCGCATATCATCTGTATCTCGTCAATAATAGACAATGCTCTTTCTGTAGGATACAATTTACATGTCCGCTTATCCTTATCATTGGGAGAACGTGTAATCATTCCCTGCTTTTCCAATGTCGCAACCGTCCGTACAATATTGCTTGGATGAACATAGAACATATTCAACAAAGAATCTTGTAGAATACCGGGCGAACGACAGATTTTGATTAAGAACATATATTGACTGTTGTTGATTCCATAGGGGGCAAGTTGCTTGTCCAAATAGATTTTGTAAAATCGGTCTGTTACGGAAAGCCATTTTAATAGTTTCATAGATATATTCCTCCTAACCACCAGTATTATAACACAATATGCGTGCGCACGCAACTACTTTTAACCTATAAATGAGCATCCCAACACCATTTTCGTGAAAATGCACAAAAGTGGTTAAGCAATATTCTCCAAAAGGGCAGACTTATCCCCACCGTTTTGAGCATAGTCAAAAATGAAAGAGATCTGCTCTCTTCGAATCGTTTGGGACAGCAAATGATATCCTTCCGAGAAATTGTACCGTTTTGATTCGAAGCAAGCGATCATGTAAGCAAGAGATGCAATGAGCCAGAAGTGTTTGATTCCATTTGCGGATCGAATCTGATACTTATCAACAGCAAGCTTCATCTTGCAATCACGGAAATAGACTTCAATCTCCCAACGTACAACATACAAATCCAGAATTTCTTCATCCGAAAGAGCTGCATTTGTGCTGATGAATGCACGCAGAGCTTTCTCTTTACCGAACGACTTTGCCGGATAAGATAACAAAACAACTGCATTTTCAATTCCGTTCAAATTGCCTTCATATCGGTAAACGTAGTACTTTCGCCCTTTCACGGTCACAAGGTGAAAGAGTTCCCTGCACTTTGCTTCTATCAGTTTTCCGGCAAATTCACAGACATTCATTTTTGTGCCGTATGGATATAGGATACGATTCGTCTTCAAAGCTCCGACAGTGTGAAAGCCTTTGCAAATGAACGCATTTACGACCTTTTCGCATACATACCAACTGTCACAAAGAAGATATGACGATGTCGGAGCCGTTGGAAGTTCTTCCGCAATTTGCTTTACAGTATCGATTTTGGAAACCGATTTATCATACATAATCATTGTGTAATTCAGCGTAATCCCATTACAGGAAAGCAGAACGCCTACCGCCTGATGACCATAATCCTGTTTTCTTTTCAAATGTGAAAAGTGAAAATTTGCTGCTTCCATTGGATGTATTGCCTTTGATGATGGTTTTGTCTTGGATGCAATCGTATCATCAACGATGCAAAGAATCGGTTTTCCACTGCGTTCGGCTTCCTCATAAATTGTGTGGATTACCAGCTCCTTCATTGCCTTTTCCAGCGATGATGCATTCCATTGATCGTTATGCAAAAAACGAGAGATACTGGTACGATGCTTGTCACTGCACTTCTCCATATCAACTGTTTTTCCATGGTATCCTGTACTAAATATCGTAAGCATGATTGTATTGATGTATTCCATCGCATAGGGCGAAATGGTTTCCGTCAATTTTTTTGCTTCCAATCTCTTGCAAATTTCTTCAGAATAGTGTATACTTGTTTTCATAGGACAACACTCCTTTGAGTTAATGTAGGTTACAAGTACATTATAACTCTTTTTGGGACTGTTGTCCTATCTTTTTGTTCATTTTTTAGGGATGCTCATTTATAGAAAAGGAAAATATTTGGACATTTGACAGCAAAGGCGAATTGCTTATCACGATTATGTCCAGCCTCGCACAAGAGGAGTCCCGTTCGATTTCTGAAAACGTTACATGGGGACAACGAAAACGATTTGCTGACGGAAAAGTTAGTCTGCCTTATGCACACTTTTTGGGTTATCGGAAAGGCGAAAACGGTCTGCCGGAGATTGTTCCGGAGGAGGCGGAGACAGTTCGATACATTTATCAGCGATTTATTGATGGTTTGACGCCTTACAAGATTGCAAATGAGTTGACGGCTCAAGGCGTTCCGACTCCCTGCGGAAAGGAAAAATGGTCAGCTAGTACGGTGAAAAGCATTCTGACGAATGAGAAATACAAAGGCGATGCACTCCTGCAAAAGAAATTTACCGTTGATTTCTTAACGAAAAAGCAACAAATTAACGAGGGACAAGTTCCGCAATATTACGTGGAGAATAGCCATCCTGCGATTATCACACCGGAAGAATTCGATTTTGTGCAGTCAGAGTTCCAGAAACGATGCGTCAAACCATACAGTAGCACCAGTATTTACGCCACGAAAATCATCTGCGGAGACTGCGGGAGTTATTTTGGTGCGAAGGTTTGGCACTCCAATAGCAAATACCGCCGTGTCATCTACCAATGCAACAGCAAGTTCAAAGGCAGCCATTTCTGCACCACACCACATTTGTATGAACCGGAAATTCAAGAGAAATTTCTGCAAGCTTTTGCACAGTACTTTTCGCAGAAAGATGTGGTCATCAAGAATTGCCAATTCGCATTGACTCGCTTGAAAAAGCAGGAAAGTAAAAAGGCGGAGCTGCAAGATGAGTTAGTGGCAGTCAATGAAAAGCTAAAAGATTACATCCAGCACGGTGGAGAGGACTTTGACACACTCAATGCTGTCTCTTATACACATCTCCGAGCCCACGAGACTAAGGCGAATCTCGT
>ERZ1026947.165-NODE-165-length-49021-cov-12.589613_pt1 | contig 49021 bp, 35 predicted proteins | sample MGYA00519568_ERZ1026947 | MGnify/ENA primary metagenome ERZ1026947 (study PRJEB26926, sample SAMN06164744) | human gut metagenome | biome: ENVO:00009003; feature: ENVO:2100002; material: ENVO:00002003 | host: Homo sapiens | place: USA | collected 2012 ...
AGATAGAAAAGGATGGAACGGTGCATCTGACCATCATTCCGGGTAAGGTAAAGACCATCAACCTTTGAAGGGCCTTGAAGAGAACAGAAAATGAAACGGAACAATGATCCGGAAGTAAGATAATATATTGAAAAAAAGAGAAGCTGTCTCAAACTTGAATTACAAGATGAGACAGCTTCTTTTTTATTGTTTCATTTCACGCAACGCTTTACATAATTGATCCGGGCAGGAGGTGGAGCGGTTTCCGCATTTTACACCTTCCAGTTTCTGTAAGACCTCTTCCACTTTCATTCCTTTCACCAATCGGCTGATACCTTGTAAGTTTCCATTGCATCCGCCCCAAAAGAAAACTTGTTGAATAACGTCATCTTCTACTTCCACTTCGATGTGGCTGCTGCAAGTGCCTTGCGTCTTATAGGTTATTTTCATTTTATTCTTCCTCTTCAGATGCAGGTTTCATGTTTGTATAAACGGTCTGAACATCATCAAATTCTTCCAGACGCTCTACCATCTTGTCTAGAGTTTCACGTTGTTCAGGAGTCACATCTTTTAAGTCATTGGGAATATATGTGAAATCACCACCCACTTCTTCGAAACCACATTCTTCCAAGTGTTTCTGAATTGCTGCGTAGCTCTTCGGATCACCATAGATGGTGATAGTTCCTTCTTCTTCATCTTCGTCGAACTCATCCTCTACATTATAGTCAATCAAATCCAGGATCAGTTCTTCCATATCCATTCCTTCTTTCTTCTTGAAAGTAAATACACATTTATGGTCGAACAAGAAAGCTAAGGAACCGGTAGTACCCAAGTTTCCACCGAATTTGTTAAATACTGAACGCACATCTGCTACGGTACGGGTAGTGTTGTCTGTCAATGTATCAACAAATACAGCTACTCCGTGAGGACCATATCCTTCGTAAGTCATACCTTTGTAGTCACTGGTATCTTTACCCATTGCATTCTTAATGGCGCGTTCAATGTTATCCTTCGGCATGTTTTCACGCTTACAAGTAGCGATCACACCACGTAGGGTCGGGTTATTTTCGGGTTCCGGACCACCTGCTTTTACAGCTATAGCGATTTGTTTACCCAGTCTTGTAAATGTTTTGGCCATGTGGCCCCATCTTTTCAGCTTTGTAGCTTTTCTATATTCAAATGCTCTTCCCATTGGATTGTAGTTTTATAATGGTTATTTTTATTATTATCTTAGTTTTGCACCTAGTTTGTTTTCCAGGTTAGCAATCAGTTTGGACATGATCTTGTCAATCTGTTTGTCGTTCAGTGTTGCGCTTTCATCCTGTAACAAGAAGCTCACTGCATAACTTTTTTTACCCGGTTCCAGATTCTTGCCTTCATAAACATCAAACAATTCTACTTCTTTCAGCAGTTTCTTTTCAGTCTCATAGGCTATTTTTTCGATTTCTGCAAACTGTATGTTCTTGTCAATCAACAAAGCCAAGTCACGTTTCACAGCCGGGAACTTGGAAAGTTCTTTAAAGTTGACTTTAGCCGACTTGATGGCTTTCATCAGTTCTTTCCAGTTGATTTCTGCATAATATACCTCATTGTCTATATCGAATGCTTTTTGAATCTTCTTGCTGATGATGCCGAAGGTGGCCAATAACTTGCCGCCACGTGTGTGTACGCTGATGGCTGTTGAATAGATATCGTTGGTCAGGTTGCCGAATACCACGTTGCCGAAATTCAATCCCAAACGGGTAAAGATGTTCAGCACGTATGCTTTTAATTCGTAAACACTGCTGTTTTCATCGGGATGGGCCCATGAATTGCTGACGCGTTTGCCGGTTACCCACAATCCTAAATGATATTCTTCAGCATAAGCCGCAAGCACTTTTTCCGGGTTTTTCTTTTCTGCATTATAAAAATAGCAGTTACCGAATTCAAAGAATTTCAAATCGGCGTTCTTACGATTGGCATTGTGCTGGATACTTTCCAAACCACCGAATAACAAAGTTTGACGCATCACGTTCAAATCGTTACTCAATGGGTTCATCAAGTAAACCAAATTTTCGTTCTTGTATGTTTCCGACCCTTCGTAATAGGAAGCGGCGGTCAGTGAATTGTTCAGTATTTCATTGAAACCACAACCTACCAGTTGCTCTGAAATCAGATTTTGTAATTTCTGGGAGTAATCCACTTCACCTTTGGTGGTCAGGCTGGATTTCAAGGTAGTAGGAATCTCCACATTATTATATCCGTAGATACGGAGAATGTCTTCTACTACATCGCAATCACGTTGCACATCCACACGATAGGGGGGAACTTGTAAAGTCAAGCCTTCGGGTGTTTCGTTTACAATCTTCATTTCAAGACTGGTGACAATGCTCTTTATGGTTTCCACCGGTATGGTTTTTCCTATCAGTGAGTGGACTTTCTCATAATTCAGCTCTACTGTAAAATCGGCTATCGGGGCAGGGTAGTTGTCTTTAATTTCAGAAGAAATAGTACCTCCTGCCAGTTCTTGAACCAGTAAAGCCGCTTCTTTCAATGCATAAATAGTTCCGTTGGGGTCAATACCACGTTCGAAACGGAAAGAAGAGTCTGTGCTCAATCCATGGCGACGGGCTGTTTTACGTACCCAAGTCGGGTTGAAATAAGCGCTTTCCAAAAATACATCTACTGTCTGCTCGGTTGTTCCCGAATCCAGACCACCGAATACGCCGGCAATGCACATCGGTTCTTCTGTGTTGCATATCATCAGGTCCTTGTCGGATAATTTGCGTTCCACTTCGTCCAAAGTAACGAATGTAGTACCTTCGGCAACAGTCTTCACTACAATCTTACCACCTTTAATCTTATCTGCATCAAAACAGTGCAGGGGCTGGCCGTATGCGTGAAGGATGTAGTTGGTGATATCCACGATATTATTGATAGGACGTACTCCAATCAGGCGTAATTTGTTTTGCAGCCATTCGGGACTCTCTTTTACAGTTACCCCTTTTATGGAAACTCCGGCATAACGCGGACATGCTTCCGTATTCTCTACTTCAATGGCGATGTCCATATCATGGTTATCCACTTTAAACGCTTCTACAGACGGACGTTTTAAAGTGGCTTGTTTGCCGTTTTGAATCAGGTAGGCATACAGATCTCGGGCCACGCCGTAATGTGAGCAGGCGTCCGCACGGTTCGGGGTGATATCCACTTCCAGTACGTATTCGCTTTTGATATTGAAATAATCTTTAGCGGGAGTACCCGGAACAGCATCCGCCGGCAGTACGATGATACCTTCGTGGCTGTTTCCGATACCGATTTCGTCTTCGGCACAGATCATACCCATAGATTCAATTCCGCGGAGCTTTGATTTCTTGATGGTAAAACATTCTTCGCCATCGTATAGCTTGGTGCCCAATGTGGCAACCACCACTTTCTGTCCGGCAGCTACGTTAGCGGCTCCACAGACAATCTGTACCGGTTCGCCTTGTCCCAAATTCACAGTAGTAACATGCATGTGGTCTGAATTGGGATGAGGTTCGCAAGTCAGCACTTCGCCGATGACAATACCTTCCAGACCACCTTTAATTGTTTGGACTTCTTCTACGCCTCCGGTTTCCAAACCGATGGAAGTCAGCGCCTCGGCCACTTCATCCGGTGTCAAATCGAAGTTGACGTATTCTTTCAGCCAATTATAAGAGATATTCATATATGATATTTTTTATGTATTTCAAAATGACCTGCAAATTTAGTAATTATTTTCTTTTATCCTGTTATTTATCCATCACAGATTACTCAGATTAACACAGATTTTTCTTTGAGGGAAATAATCCGTGTTAATTCTGTGAGGGATAAATAAATGTCAGAACGGTAAAGGTCCTTCGGGAATAGGGGCTCCGAACGGATTATTGTCGGCAGGTGCGGCATCAGGAGATGGGGGAGGTACACTGTTGCCGCCACCGTTCATTTTGGAACGGATAATACCCGGTGCCTCACCCGGCATAGGCACGATGACATCATCGTCCGGATTCTGGAAGCGGGCGAATTCGCCACGGAAACGCAGCAGTACATCACCTACGGCACCGTTACGGTGCTTGGCGATAATGATTTCTGCCATACCGTGCAAGTCGTTCCCTTTTTCATCCGAGTAGATTTTATAGTATTCCGGGCGGTGGATAAAGCATACCATATCGGCATCCTGCTCAATAGCTCCGGATTCACGGAGGTCACTGAGCTGGGGACGTTTTCCGTCAATACCCTCACGACTTTCCACACCACGGTTCAGCTGGCTCAGTGCGATGATGGGGATGTTCAGTTCTTTGGCTAACCCCTTCAGTGAACGTGAAATGGTACTGACCTCTTCCTGACGGCTACCGAATGACATTCCACTGGCATTCATTAACTGAAGGTAGTCAATGATAATGATTTTTACTCCATGCTCGCGTACAAGCCGTCGTGCTTTGGTGCGTAATTCAAAGACGGACAAGGATGGTGTGTCATCCACATACATCGGAGCATCGTATAATTCTTTTATTTTATAATCCAATTGTCCCCATTCATACGGAGCCAACTGGCCGCTCTTGATTTTCTCACCCGGAATTTCGCACACGTTGACAATCATACGGTTGACTAACTGTACGTTGGACATTTCAAGAGAGAACAAAGCCACAGGGATTTTCGCATTTACCGCCATGTTCTTTGCCATGGAAAGCACAAAAGCCGTTTTACCCATAGCGGGGCGGGCGGCAATAATCACCAGGTCGGAATTTTGCCAGCCCGAGGTCATTTTGTCCAATGCATGGAAACCGCTTTCCAGACCACTCAGCCCGTCCGTTCGTGCCGCCGCTTTTTGAAGCATCTCATACGCTTCCTGGATGACAGGGTTGATTTGCGTATAATCCTTCTTCATGTTCTGCTGCGAGATTTCGAACAGTTTTCCTTCCGCTTCCTGCATCAGGTCGTCCACGTCTTGGGTTTCGTCGAAAGCCTTTGTCTGGATGTTGCTGGTAAAGGTAATCAGTTCGCGTGCAAGAAACTTCTGCGCGATGATACGTGCGTGATATTCTATGTGTGCGGAAGAGGCTACCTTGCCGCTTAGCTGTGTTATGTAAAAAGGACCGCCTGCATCTTCCAGTTCACCGGTGCTGCGTAATTGTTCGGCCACAGTCAAGATATCGACTGGTTGCTGGCGTAAAGCCAAAGAGGTAATAGCCGAATAAATAAGTTGGTGACGGCGTTCATAAAAAGATTCGGGACGAAGAATCTCACTTACTAATGAGTAAGCATCTTTTTCTATCATTAAGGCTCCCAATACAGCTTCCTCCAGCTCAGGTGCCTGGGGCTGTAAATGTCCGTATTCGTCAACAGGCTTTGCTTTCGAAGTTTTGGGAGTACGTGTCATTTTTCTCGTTTCTGCCATTGTCGTCTGTTTAAAGTAGGGCAAAGATAGAACTTTTTGCTGAGTTGGACACTCGTCCATTCCCAAAAATAATAAAAGAAATATGAACCTGAATCTACGGAGAAATGAACAATCTGGACAGTAAATGGTTTTTTTATATGGTAAAATGAAAAGTTTGTTCTATATTTGGCGCTCTGTCCGGATAAAAGATGGCGTGCATCTTTGTAGAACGGGCAACAATCTAACGAAACACACTAAAAATAACTATTTAAAGAACAGAATATGATTACATTTCCTAATGCAAAGATTAATTTGGGACTTAATATTGTAGAAAAGCGCCCGGATGGATACCACAATCTGGAAACCATATTTTATCCGATAAACCTGCAAGACGCTCTGGAAGTGACGCGGCGGGAAAACAATGACAAAGAATACACTTTACACATAAGCGGATCTTCTTTGGAGGGTGAACCCGAAGATAATCTGGTAGTAAAAGCCTATAAGTTATTAAAAAAAGACTATCCCGGACTGTTGCCGGTAGATATACACATGTACAAGCATATACCGGCGGGTGCCGGACTAGGTGGCGGATCATCAGATGCCGCTTGTATGATAAAGCTTCTGAATGATAAATTTTCATTGGGACTCAGTACGGAACGGATGGAGGAATATGCGGTAAAACTAGGGGCAGACTGTTCTTTTTTCATTCGGAACAAACCTGTTTTCGCTACCGGAATAGGGAATCTGTTCGAGCCTGTGGAATTGTCATTAAAGGGATACCATATAATTTTGATTAAACCTGATATCTTTGTGTCCACCCGGGATGCGTTTGCCGAAATAAAGCCTGTGCGTCCGGCTGTTTCTTTGAAAGAAATTGTAAAGCAACCTATGGAAACATGGAAAAACAGTATGAAGAATGATTTTGAAGATAGTGTCTTCAAAAAGTTCCCTGAGATTGCTGCTATAAAAGATGAATTGTATGATTTGGGGGCAGTGTATGCCGCCATGAGTGGCTCGGGGTCTTCCGTCTATGGTATTTTCAAAGCACCGATAGAGAATGTGGAAGATAAATTCTGTGGATGCTTTTGCAGACAGAGAGCGTTGGAATAGTGTGGCAGATCAGTGGTTAGTGATTAGTGGACTGCGCTGTCATGCCGCAGGTATTAACCACTAACCACTATAGTCTATCTTTTACATAGTGCCTTGAAATCACAATAGGTACATTTTTCTATGATTTCTGTTTGGGTAAATGATTTTTCCGGATTAAATATCTCTTCTAATAATCCTTGAAGTCGTTCACGGTATTCTTTTTCATATTTACTGAAATCTTCCACAGCCTCTTTAGGCTTTCGTGGCTCGCCCATTTGTATAACGGGAGAATAGGTTTCTGTAGCGGCCCGATGAATATAGAGAAGGGCCGGAGCTATCTTCATCGTTGGTTGCTTGCGGCACATGATGGCGGCATACAGGAACGTCTGGAATACATAGTTGGAACGTTTCTTGTCCGGAATAAACAGAGATTCCACATGGGGTGGGGTGTCTGCATCACCGCCTGTCTTGTAGTCCACAATACGGAGTGTGCCATCCTTGCTGTCCATACGGTCAATAATTCCCCCGATACGTGATTTTATGACTCCTTTGGGTGTTTGTATGTCGATGGGTTCGTCCACTTCTATTTCCGACGCCACAAAAGTGAAGGGAGCGTAACGTAAATCATTTTGTAAAAGTTGTTTTAAATATCTTGCAATAACGGCAGAGTTAATGAGTTGTACGCCATTATATTCCGGTTTCTCGTTTTGCGGCACATGAAAGAATAATTCCTTGAAGGCTGCATCCACATAATCTTGCAGTTTCACTTCATTGCGCAGCAGCGTTTCCAATGCCTCCTTATGAATGACTTTGCCATGAGTGGTCAGGTCTTTATAAATGTGCTCGGCGGCGTAATGGAAAATACTTCCGAATGTGGCGGGGTCTATTTCCGCACTCACTTCATCGGGGGCGGAGAGACCGGCTACGTACCTATAATAAAATTTTAAAGGACAATCCAGGTAATAGTTCAAGGCTGATGGAGAAAATTTTGCTTTGGGATTGGCACGGACATCAAACAGGCTTTGCATCCGGCGCATGACATCCGGGGTCTTTTCTACAGTGATAGGCGAGGTGCCTTGGGGGGACTGTCCGGCCTCCAGAAACTGACGTGTGATGGGGTGAGGCCATTCAATAAGGAATTGCAGCATGAAACGGCTCCATTCGCCGCGGTTCAGTCCGTCCGAACTGGTATTGTAAATCAAGGTAATCTTTTCTGCCCGTTGCAGCAGACGATAGAAATAGTATGCATATACGGCAATCTTATGCTCTATGGTGGTCATTCCGAAAGCTTTGCGCAGGTTGTAAGGAATAAAGGAAGAGTCTCCTCCCGATTTGGGAAGCTGCCCTTCATTGACCGATAGTAATACCAAGTGGCGGAAATCCAGGTTACGTGTTTCCAATACCCCCATGACCTGCATACCAATGGCCGGTTCGCCATGGAATGGAATATTAGTCGCTGACAAGACCTTGACCAGCAATCGTCGGAAGGTTTCGGGCTGTACGGTTAATTCATCTTCTTCTATCAGTGTGCGGAAACGGTTGATGGTGGTATAGGCTTTAAAAAGCGACTCCCGGTAAAGTTGGCTGAATGCATCTGTGTCCCCGGTACCGGAAGTGTTTGTCTGGTAGATACCTGCCACTTGCTGCAAAGTCTCGGACAGACGTATGCACAGATTCAGGTTTCCGGAAAGCGGAGTGAAAAGCCGGGTCAGGAATTCGTCTTTGCCCAATTCGCCGGGTAACGGATAGAAACGGTTGTTCCCGGTCAGTTCTTTTTCCAACAATTCGGCTTGGCCGGTGAGTTGGCGGGTATAGGGATGTTTTAACAGTGTAACAACCGATTGAAACGTGTAACGGCCGCTTTTGAAATTAAATCCGTGGGTATGCAATTCCAGTAAGGCGATGAGGAAGCTATATACAGGAGTTTGCGATAACGGAAATCCCATGGTGATATTGACATGTTTCACTTCTGCCGGCAACGAATGGAGGACCGGTTGAAGCAATGCTTCGTTACACAATACGACTGCGGTCTCCTTTTCCGGTGTGGTCAGATTGTTCCGTATCCATTGAGGCAGGTAGCGGGCTTGTGCATTTTCAGTGGAAGATGCGATATAGTGTACTTCTTTAGGCTTCGAGAGATTGTTGAACAGTTCATCGGGCAGGGGAGAAGGAAAGTCGCGTAAGTTCCGGCGGATAAATTCTCCGGCTTCATGGGTGACGGCTTGTCTGTTTTCCCTCCTGTAAAATTCGTCGTAGTCCCAATAAAAGACAGCTTTTCCGGCATCTCTCAATTGGGTGAACAGCGTATGTTCCACTTTGTTCAGTACATTAAATCCTACAAAAACATATTTCTCGTAGGGAAGTTTGTCCACATCCAGATGCTCTATCACGTGGCGGTACATCATTCCTTCGTAGGCAATGTTTTGAGAGGCTAAGGATTCACGGAATCCCTTGTAGATGTTTCCCAACACGTCCCATAAGGAGATAAACCGTTCTTTCAGCGCTGTTCTCCGTTCGATGGAGAAGTTCTGGAAGAACTGCCGGATAGCTTCTTCCTGCTCATCGTCAATGAAGGTGTAGTCGTCCATGATGTTGCGCAGATCCTGCAAGTTGGAAAACAGTTTGTCGGTATCCACTTTGTTTTTGTCGGCATCGTCAAAATCACTGATCAGCATTTCTCCCCAAAAATAGAAATCATCCAGTGTTTCCGTACTTTGAGTTTCCCGTCGGAATATCTTATAAAGTTCGCATACCAGTTTTACCGGATCACCCACTTCCCATGGAGAAAGACTACGGAACAATTCGCTGATGCTGACGTATGCGGGCGACCAAATAGGTGAGTCCGACTCTTGGGCGAGATATTCATTAAAGAAAAGTCCGGCACGTTTGTTGGGAAAAACCACGGCTGTATGTGCCAGGTTTCCTTCCGTATGTTTATATAAATCGGCTGCTACCAGTTTCAAAAAGCTTTCCATTATTCTATTTCCTCCAGTTCGTTGTTAAATACATACCATAAATAGCCACGGATATGCTCATATCCCATATCCGATAATAAATCCATATATTCTTTCACCTGCTTGTTGTAAGCCTTCCGTTTTTTCCCGAATTTAAAGTCCACCACAATCACCTCCCCGTCTTTCATCATCACGCGGTCCGGACGGCGGGTTTGCAACACTCCTTTTTCCCGATAAATAATGGCACACTCATTGTATAGTTCCCAACGGCCCGAATACCATTCTTTGACCAGCGGATGCCTCAAAGCCCATTCGGTGAGTTTTCGTATCTGTTCTTCCTGTTGTGCCGACTCTATGATTCCTTCGAAACGCAGGCGTTCTATGGCGGGAGGCACATCGTCCGTGGTACGGATTACGGAAAACAGATTATGCAACAGCTGTCCTTGCCGGATGTATTTGTCTTCCGTTTCCTCTTCTCCCCGGATAAATTCGGCAGAACGGTTGGACTGCTTGAATTCGATGTTGGTTTCCAGCGTTTCCAGATGGATAGGCAAACGTCGGGCTACAGTCAGCAGCTTGTTGCCGGACACTTGTTTTTCCTCTTCGTGAGAGGAGAGATAGAGTGTTCCCAGTTCGTATATTTCTTCTCTGGTGGCATAGCTCTTTCCGGTCATGTCGGATAAGGCATTGCCTAACAATTCGGATACCGTTCCTTTCTGTTCCGCCTTTCCATATATAATCAAGTTCTTTTTGGCACGGGTAAATGCTACATAAAGCAGGTTCAGATTATCCACCCATAATTGCAGGCGTTCGTTCAGGAACTCTTCCCGATAAATGGATTGCTGCATGGCTGTGGAATAGTTGATGGGAACAATGTCAAGATCGCTGAACGGAGCTTGCCGGGGAGCACACCATACCAGATGGTTGTAAGTCTCGTTTTCCATTTTCCAGTCGCAGAAGGGTAGCAGTACGGTATGATATTCCAACCCTTTGGACTTGTGGATGGAGAGAATGCGAATTCCTTCCACTTCGCCGGAAGGGATGGTCTTGCTGCCTAGTTTTTCTTCCCAGTAGGTGATAAAAGCGGATAATTCGGAAGAATTGCTTTGCAAATATTCCGTCACCGCATCAAAGAAGGCGCACAGATAGGCGTCCTGTTGTTCGATGCAGGACATCTGAAACAGATTGAAAAGTTTTTCCATCAGCTCATACAGTGGCATGAGGCGAAGTTGCTCCGCTTCTTTTATGAAATCGAATGGCAGATAATCATCTATTTCGTTCAGCAATAGAGCATTGAGGTCTATTCCTTTATGTAATACTTCATTCTGATAGGCAGCAGCCAGTTGTGCCTTGGCAATCCGGTTTCCGGGTTGTGACAAGTAGCGCAGGCCATCCATTATCATACATACCGCCAGTGAGGCATCCAGTCGGAATGCCTCATCGGATACGATTTTGTAAGAGGTGTTCTTGTCGAAGTAATCGGCTATTAAAGGAATGCTTCTGTTCTTGCGCACCAGGATGGCCATATCTTTCAGTTGTACACCCTGCGCCACAAGCCGCTCCACTTCTTCACCCAAGTGGTGCAGGGTGTTTTCCATATAGGTCATGTCTTCCGTATCCGACAGAAATTCCACTTTGACATACCCTTTTCCGGGATCTTTGTATGTCTCCTGACACACGTCGCTGTAGGCTTCCTTCAGTTCCTTGCATTCCTTTTTTTGTTCTTCCTTGTAAATGTTGTTCAACACCTCGCAGGCGGCTGTAAACACTTCGTTGTTGAAGTGAATGATGTTTGCGGCACTCCGGCGGTTGGTGGTCAGTGTCTTTACTTTGACGGGAAAGGCTTCGATGTTTGTTTTCAGTCCGTTCAGTATGCCCCAGTCACCGTTTCGCCAGCGGTAGATGGATTGTTTCACGTCTCCTACAATCAGGCTGTCGGCTCCTTGGGACAGTCCTTCGAGCAGCAACAGACGGAAATTGTCCCATTGCATACGCGAAGTGTCCTGAAATTCATCAATCATTACGTTGCGTATGGTCGTTCCTATCTTTTCGAATACAAAAGAGGAATCTCCTTCTTTTACCAGGTTATGAAGCAACGCGTTGGTATCCGACAGCAGGAAACGGTTGTTCTCATGGTTCAATTCGCGTACCTCCTCGTCTATATTGGCCAGCAGACGGATATTGTTTACGTGGCGCAGGGAGAGTTGGCAGGAATTGGCCAGCATATTGTTCCGGCTTCTGTATTTTTCCGATTCATTCAGCAGGGGAATCAGTTCTTTTTCTGCCAGGCCTATGATAGCGTTGCGTATGGGGGAAGTTTTTTTCACCCATTCGTCGGGGCAGTCCAGACATTTTTCCACTGTTACATTGCGGACGCTGTCATCCAGTTTGCCCGATTGCAGTTTATTAAAATAGCTGGCTATACCTCGGGAGCCGTTTTTCAGATCTTCTACTTTCACCCCGTCTGTATCCAATATTCCGAAGAATTGATCGGCAAATCCTTTCATTTGTTCCTGCACCTCTTCCAAAATGGCTTGCAGCGTCTTGCGGTAGTTCTTGATACAGTCTTTGTCCCGTAATTTTTCCCGTAGTCCGTTTCCTTTTTCTATATATCCTTCATCGAAGATGTTTCGTCCGAAATTCTTTATCTCGCCGGAAACATTCCATCGTTTGTCATCGGCTATTCTTTCTTCTATATATTCCAACAGCCAATAGAGTACGGGAGATTTCCGGTCCAGCTTTTCTATCATGGAGTCCACGGCATCACTCAGTACTTCCATATTGTTCAGTTCGATATTCAGATTGGCGCCCAATTCCAGTTCCCGTGCCAAATTACGCATCACCGACTGGAAGAATGAGTCAATGGTTTCCACCCGGAAGCGGCTGTAATCATGTATCATGTAGTGCAGTGCCGTACCGGCGGCTGTCCTTATGTCTTCTTGGGGCATTTGCAGCTCTTCTGTGATTTTCTGTAAATAGGGGTCAGAATCCTTATCTTTTATCCATATTCCGTATAGCTGACTCAGAATCCGCTCTTTCATTTCGGTAGTGGCCTTGTTGGTAAAGGTCACTGCCAGTATATTACGGTATGCCCGTGGGTTCTGTATCAGCAGTTTTATATATTCCACGGCCAGTGTGAATGTTTTTCCCGAACCGGCAGAGGCTTTATAAACTAATAATTCAGGAGAATGTTTCATTTTAAATAATTTGTCAATTTGCCAAGCACATTATTATTAATTAAAGACCAGTACGAAAATAGTATCCTGTCCCTTTTCCTTGTAAGGTAGCAGGGTCAGTGTGCCTCCGCTCAGTCTCATAATTTGCTTGCTCAGGCTTAGGCCGATACCGCTTCCCTCATCCTTGGTGGTGAAAAAAGGTACAAAGATTTGTTCGGCTGCATCGGGAGGAATGGCAGGGCCGTTGTTGGCTATTTCGATACGGATACTTTCTTGTTGGTCACAATAGGCTTTTATGGTAATCCTTCCGTCAGGAGCAGCACCTATAGCCTGAATCGCATTCTTCAGCAGATTCGTGACGACTTGGGCTATCAGGTTCTCGTCGGCAAAGACTATCAGATCTTCCCGGGCTTCGAGGATGGAAAAGGTGATGTTGGGGCACGGATGCTGGTGCTGTGCCAGTTTTATCATTCGTTCCAGGAAGGGAAGAACATAAAATAGAGATGGCTCAGGTGCTGGCAGGCGTGTCAGCTTACGATAGGACATGACGAAGTTTATCAATCCTTTACCTGTGGTGTGGATCGTTTCCAATCCTTGCTTCATCTCTTCATTCTCCGCACCGGGAAGTGCCAGCAGCGTTTCGCTGAGGGAGGTCACAGGGGTCAGGGAGTTCATAATTTCGTGTGTCAGCACGCGGGTAAGGCGTATCCATGAATCTATTTCCCGCTCATCCAATTCCCGGTTGATGTCACTCAAGGCAATAATGCGGAGTTCCTCGTCTTTGATCCGGATGCCGGACACCCGTAAGGCAAGATGCACCGTTCCCCGTTCGGTGTTGAACTGAATTTGCAGCTTGTCACCCGGAACTGCTTTTTCCAAATCAGTCATCAGTTCATCCGAGATGCGGGAGAGTTGTTTGACATGAGTCAGAACATCCAGTCCCAACAGATTCATGGCCTCTTTGTTTTTTTGATAGACGGAGCCTTTGCTGTTCAGTACTACAATGCCGGTTTCTACAAAGTCCATGATGAGCTCGTAGTATTTCTCTCGTTGTGCCGTTTCCTGCTTTACATTGTACAAAATACATGCGATGCGGTTCAGCATGACATTGACCATAGTGGAATCATTGGGGGAGGCATGTTCATAAAAACGAACGGCGGGGTCATCATTTTCGATAGCATCGAGCAGAAAGGCTATTTTTCGAGTATTAAAAGTGTACAGGCGGTAAAACCAGCCTATGGAAACGAGGAACGAAGGTATAACGATACATAGCCACAGCCAGTTGCGTTGCTGAATCAGCAGGGTGCAGGCAATGGCTAGAACCAGTACGATAAATAGGCGGAAGAAGAATTGTTTCACAGCTTGATTATTTATTGTTTCGTTTGGATGTTTCTTTAGTTCCTATTTAAAAATAGGTCATAGTCCGAACTTTTTCATCTTGTTATAAAGCGTCTGCCGGGTAATTCCCAACTGTGCCGCTACTGCCGAGAGGTTTCCGTTGCATTTCTCTATCGCTTTCTGAATCATTTGCAATTCCATCTCTTCCAGAGTTGAAACACTTGTCTCTGTCGCAGGAGCCGCTGCTTTTCGGGGAAAATGAAAATGTTCCTCGCTCAATATACCATCTTCATTGATTATGACCGCTTTCTCTACGGCATGTTCCAGTTCGCGTATGTTTCCATACCACGGATGTGTCCGTAATTTTTCTTGCGCACCGGTAGAAAGAAGGATCGTTCCTTTGTCATATTGTTTGCAGAACCGGTCTATAAAGCGTTCGGCCAAAGGGATAATATCCTCTTTGCGTTCCCGCAGAGGGGGAATCTCGATGTGGATGGTATTGATGCGGTAAAGCAAATCCTCGCGGAATTTGCCTTTGGCCACCATCTCTTCCAAATCACAATTGGTGGCGCAAATCAAACGTATGTTGACCGGTATCGGTTCGTTGCTTCCTACTCGTACCACGCTCCGGCTCTGGATGGCGGTGAGCAGTTTGGATTGCAGGTGATAGGGCAGGTTGCCTATTTCGTCCAGAAACAAAGTCCCTTCATGGGCGGCTTCGAACTTGCCTGCACGGTCGGCATGGGCATCGGTAAACGAACCTTTTTTATGACCGAACAGTTCGCTTTCGAACAGTGATTCGGTGATGGCACCCATATCCACCGTGATCATATCCCGCCGGTATCGTGCAGACAACGCATGTATTTCCCGTGCCAGCATTTCTTTTCCTGTGCCGTTCTCTCCTGTAATCAGAATATTGGCATCCGTTTGCGCCACTTTCTCTATCAGCGTCCGCAGTTGCTTCATGGCATTGCTTTCTCCCCAATACATAGAAGATACGGTTTTAGGGGCTTCCGCTCTCTTCTTGTTTTTGGAGGAATTGCGGCAGGCAGACTGCAAGGTTTCTATCAGCCGGGCATTGTCCCAGGGTTTGACGATGAAGTCTGTCGCCCCTTCCTTGATGCCGCGTACTGCCAGGTCTATGTCAGCGTATGCTGTGAAAAGTACTACGGGCAGGGAGGGTTGTATTTTCTTTATTTCGTGTAACCAGTACAGACCTTCATTCCCGGTATTCAGTCCGCTGCTGAAATTCATATCCAGCAGCACCACTTGCACGTTTTCTTCACGCAACGCAGCGGGCAGTGTGATGGGTGAGGGCAGTGTGACAATATGTTCGAAATGGTTTTTCAGCAATAGCTTCACTGCCGACAGCACTCCTTTGTTATCATCTACCACAATGATGGTTCCTTGTTTGCTCATAAGTCGTTATAGCTTCTTTTTCCTTTTAAGATATCTTTAGTTGTGCGTTTCATGCAAAGGTGCTATTTCTTCGCACACTCTCATTTCCATTCCTTTATAGACCACTACTATTTTGTGTAGCTGTGTGGTGCCTACAGCATTTTTCACCCGGTCGGAATCAGCATAACGATTTGCCTGAGCGATCCCTTCCAGCCTCAGTTCTTCCACACGACTTTCAGAATCTTTGTATTTGGCATATTTCAACTCTATGATATAACTGTGCTTCATGTCCGGATAGATTTCCAGCAAAGGACACAGGAAAAGATCAGCGTATCCTTCTTGTGTATCCGCTTCAGAAATAGGGCGGTAGAAGCGGTTTTGCGCTGTCATGGCCAGTGTGAATCCATGTACGAAAAACTCTCCTTTCTGTTTGTCACGTTGTGAAGCGTAGCGTTTCAGACAGTCGGCTATGTAACCGAAGTAGGCCTGCCAGTCGCCCCGATAAGCAAGTTTACTGGCTAATTCGTCTTTCTCATAACTGCTGAAACTAAGGTCGGCCTCATTGTATGTATTCAGCAAATAGGTGTATAGTTGCTCTTCCACTACCTGATTGGGAATGGTGAGTTTGTTTTTCCCTTCGTGCATTCCGCTGATGGTAAGCATACCGAAATAATAGAGCAGACTCACGAAATTGTCCGGATCGACAATATTCGCAGCCGGAAAGCTATCCTTCAGTTCTCCGGTGATATATCCTTGACTTACCAGGGTTTGTATGATGGATGCATCATGAGCAAACTCCTTGTCCTTGCGAATCAGCATCCGGAGTTTTTCGTAGTCTATGCGTATGTTGCTTTCTATCATTTTCTGTGGCGCTTTGCCGCGCAGAATATAGTTTTTGACAAAATAGAGAACCATGTTGGAATTGTACAGGGTAGTTTCTCCGTAGCATTCCGGTGCGAAGCAGTAGTTGTCATACCACGGCTTCATGATATCTATCAGTTGGCCGACGGTATGGTTGAAAGGACTGTTTGTGGAATAATACGTCAGCATCTCACGCACTTCCTTTTCTGTGAACCCTGTCATTTCGTTGAACTCCGGTGAGAGGGAGTAATTGGTACCTATATTGAATCCGCTGGTGAGATCATCCATGGTTACGGGGCTTACTCCGGTAATGAAGCAACGCTTGATGCAGGAATCTGTTCCGGCTTTCACTTTGTTGAAGAATGCGCGCAGGTAACCCTCTTTGTGTGTCTCTTCAGTGTATCGGTGCAGACTTTCGGCATCGGAGAGAATGGCATTGGTAAAGTGGTCATACTCATCGATAAAAAGATAAATTTTCTGCTCAGTCTTGTTGCACTCCGTAAACAGATATTCCAATTGTTCTACCGCTCCTGATTTTTCATCCAGCTTCTCTTTGATACCTTGTGGGAGATAGTCGGCATAGATATCGCAGAAATAGTCGAACATGGTCTGGCAGTGTGCATCCAGTCCTTGACGGTAGTTGTGCAATTCCCCGCTGATACCGGAAAAATTGAGTTTCAGCACCAGATAGCTGTTGCGGTCCGGCGTGGGGTGCTTTCCTATGTAGAGGTCTCCGAACAGGGCGTCAAACTTATCGCGGGTACGTACATCATAATAATGTTGCAGCATACTCAAGGTCAGACTTTTGCCAAATCGCCGGGGACGGATGAAGAAGAAAAACCGGTCCGACTGTTCTATCAGTGGGATGAAGGCGGTTTTGTCCACATAATAATAATTGTCGAAACGGATGTCTGCAAAGTTCATCATGCCGTATGGCAATCGTTTCCTGTTTGAAGGTGCATATTCCATTAGTTATATTGTTTTTTTATGAATAAACTCTGGTAAAAGAGATATGTATAGCATACAAAGATACTTTCTTTTCCCTGCTTCTCCAAAAAACAAAGGTGCTTTCTTTTGGGTAACATGGAGGAAGCTGTCCGATAGGTATCCGCCAATCTTTTCTTTCAGAGAAAACTTTTCAAGTTCATGAATTGTTCTATTATAAAATAGCATTTCAAATGAAAACATTTATATTAAGCATAATTGTAACCATGATCACATCGGTAGCTGGCGCACAGCAAAAAAGTTTTTATGACTTTACGGTCAAGACTATTGACGGGAAGGACTTGCCACTTTCCACATTCAAGGGTAAGAAAGTATTGGTAGTCAATGTGGCATCTAAATGCGGTTTCACTCCCCAATACGCCAAGTTGGAGGAATTGTATGAGAAATATGGAAAAGATGATTTTGTCGTTATCGGATTTCCTGCTAATAATTTCCTGCATCAGGAACCCGGAACGAATGAAGAAATCAAGGAGTTTTGTACGTTGAATTATGGAGTGACTTTTCCTATGATGGCTAAAATATCTGTAAAGGGGAAAGATATAGCTCCCCTCTATCAATGGCTTACGCATAAAAGTGAAAACGGGGTTTCGGATGCTAAAATAGGCTGGAACTTTCATAAGTTTCTGATTGATGAAAATGGTAGATGGGTTGCGTCAATTGGTTCTACTACCAGTCCGCTTTCACAGGAAATTGTAGAATGGATTGAAGAATAAAATTACTTCAAGATATTCCTGAATTCTTCTTCATTTTAAGGTGTCCTAAAAAAGTTAGATTGTTAGGAAAACAGAAGGAAAATTGGTTTCTTTGTAAAAAATGGATTATGGAGCGGTGGTTCGAAAAGAGTTGCCGCTATTTTTTTGCTTATTTATTTGCGGGGATAAATATTTATCCCTATATTTGTATTAGTAAAATTAAAAATATCATATAATTATGCCAACGCTATTTGAACTTTTTGGTATTCGGTTTTATTTCTATTCTGACGAACATTTACCTATTCATGTCCATATTCAGAATGGTGATGGCAGAGCAAAAGTTAATGTTTATCCCACAATAGAAGTTGTATCGAATAACGGCATAAGACCGAAAGATATAAAAAAGGCATTGGTAATAATTGAAACATACCAAGATGATATAATTGATGTCTGGAGAAAATATCATGGAGAATGATTATTAAAACTGAAAGTTATGGATACAATAAAAGACATTTGGTTTGATGCTAACCGCATTTATATGAAAACGGATGGTGGAGAAACTTTCAGCCGTCCCTTAGAGGCATTCCCTTTGCTGAAGGATGCAAGTGACAGAGAGCGCCTTGATTTCAGGATAGGAAAGTTTGGTGACGATGTTCGTTGGGAATCATTGGATGAGGATATTCATATATCCAGTTTTTTCGATACAGTGGAGCCGGATTATGAAAATGAGATAGCAATGATATTTAAACGTTTCCCTCAACTAAATGTGTCAGAGGTTGCACGTAGTATGGGAATAAACAAGAGTCTTCTTTCCAAGTATATCTATGGTATTAAAAAGCCGAGTGATATAAGGAAGATGCAGATTAAAGAGGCTCTCCATCTTTTGGGAAAAGAATTACTTGCCGTTTGATTAATCTCTTAATAATAGTTTAGGTGTGATTCCATTTGGTTTCACGCCTTTTTTATGTTAATTTTTCCACAATCATAGTTTCAACAGAAAGATAATTAAATATAAGGAAGATATGGCTAGAATAAACAAATACGGCTATGTTGCTGCGTGACGTTTTTGCATCCGTCAGGGAGATGCGGTGAACAAGCCAAGCTCGTACAAAGAACCGGGCAAGCATGTGATGCAGACAGGGTAGGCGTGTACCGAGTACCAGGTAGCCTTGTTCGCTGTATCTTATATCTTACCATCTGAGCGATGATGCGCTCGGAAGAATTTGCATCAAGGCAAGTATACCGATAATCTGTTTCTTGTTTGTTTTTTGAGTAATCAAGAAACATCACTAAAAATAGCGGAATATATTTTCGTCCTATTTATTAAATTGCTATCTTTGCCACGTTTTTCACGCCGGTACTTCCGCAAGGAAGTGATGGGAGGTGGGAAATATACATATATAGAAAAGACGTTTACTTGACGTTTTGTTCTTGACGTTCTGAAATCTTGCAAATTTCTATCGTAGTCAAAGCAAAGCAACAGTAGGTGTCTGCGGGATATGTTTATATCCTTGGTGCGCCTTTGCCGGTCAAAGGTGCATTCAAGTGTCATTATACATATCGGCGTGGGCTTCTGCGTTGCTCGTTCAGACTACGATGGGCATGCAAGAGCCTCAGAACGTGGGACGAGTAACAGGTACAGATTCCCGCGCTTTTTTTATATATAGGTATTACAAATTTCTGATTTAACATATATGAACCGTCCGGTTCGGGAATCTGCGGAAGGTCATCGGTTGACCCGACAGGCTGCATCTACATCGTGCGGATTTCCATCCTCCATTTGTTGAAATAGCTTTTCTCTGGTCAGCTTAATCACAAGAGGCCGATTCCTCTTGTATTTTACGAAACTTCTCGTAATTGATTGAATTGCAGATAGATATCTGTACTTCAAAGCTCCATAACTATGCTTTCAAGTGAAAAAATGCAATGGTTTGCCATGCGTGCCACCTATCGCCGGGGGATGCAGATCAAGGCTTTGTTGGATAAGGAAGGAATCAACAACTTCATCCCCATGCGTTACGAAGTTCGTATAAGGAACGGGCGCAAGAGGCGTGAGCTGGTTCCCGTTATCAGTGATCTGATATTTGTTCATGCCGTCCAGTCCGAACTCCAGAAGGTGAAGTTCAAACTTCCGTATCTTCAATACATGATTGATATCCGCAACGGACAGAAAATCATTGTGCCCGATGATCAGATGAAGCAGTTTATCGCTGTGGCCGGGACGTATGACGAGCATCTTATCTTCTTCAGTCCCGATGAGGTGAACCTGCGTAAAGGTACGAAAGTCCGTATTACGGGTGGTGACTTCGAGGGCTACGAGGGGGTGTTTGTCAAGGTGAAAGGTGCGAGAGACCGTCGTGTGGTTATCAGTCTGCAAGGGGTGATAGCCATGGCCATGGCGACGCTTTCGCCGGACTTGATAGAAGTGATAGAAGAGCCGAAGAAGAGATGACTTCATTTGCTACGTTAAACATTCTTATTCCTTGATTAATGGGAAAGTAAACGATCTGATAATATAAATCTTATATATAATAATGTGTAGAACCACATCCATGCCGTCCGGCATCCGGCTCCAACAGCTGATTCAGAATCAGCATAAGGAAATCTTAGCCAGGGAACAGAATAATGATAAGTTCATTCATCTGTATGACATTGGTGCGTATTGGGTGGCCTTTGAACGTTCCGCCTGTAGGTTGAGCGGTTTGTTTTCTGAAAGTGAGCTGACTTTGTTTCGTGTCCCGGATTGTGTGGAATATGTGGTGATGGCTTCCGTTCCTGCCGATGAGGCGGAGGGCTGTTTGGGTGAGTACATCCTTTTGCACGATGGAATTTACCGGAAAGTATGGTTGGAGCATTCTTTACCGACGGGGGATTATCGTCACTGGCATGAGATGGCCGTGAGGTCTTTTTTGTTGTAAAGAAAAGTATGTGGACTTCGTGAGGCAAGTAAGTGGTGTTACTTTGCTTGGGAACATATCTTACTTTGCTCACGAAGATATCTTACTTTTTTCAGTGGAATATGGTCATCGATCATGTTCTATAGGAAATACCCTGAAAAATCCTTCAAAAGCTTCAGCCTGCTCGCAAACGCCCTACCCGTGGGCATTCCGGCTGAAGGATTGGGTTCGGGAATCCTTCAGCTGGGGATTGGAATGTTTCAGCCGAACTGATCTTCTTCCGATTTTTGGGGAGTCGTTTTTCTGAAGGATATTTTCCGGCTGAAACATTTCACGATGCATATCCTTCAGCCGGAATGCCGACAGGCAGGACGTTTGCGGAATGGCTGAAAGATCTGAAGGAAAAGTAAGGCGGTTCGGCATGTAGATGCCATTATGGAAAAAACAACAGGTCAAATTTTAAAAAGCTCTTGTTCTTTTAATGAAAACGTCTTGTTCTTTTTTTTAAAGACCTTGTTCTTTTCGGAAAAGGACAAGGCGTTTGAAAGGTTAGTAATGTGCGTGCCGGAAGATTAGTAACGTGTGGGGTGACACATTACTAATGTGTGGGCTGTAAGATTAGTAATGTTACAGGTGGAAGATTGCATATCTTACCAGTGATACATATCATAAATGTATGAAGTACCAGTATATAAAAGATAAAGTTAATGCTTATTTCACTAAGGGGAATGAGCGTAGTGTTGCGGTGAAGAAAAACATCGCCGTTTCATTAGTGTTGAAATGTATAAGTATTTTAGTTTCCTTGCAGGTCGTTCCATTGACCATCGGTTATGTTAATCCTACGAAGTATGGCATTTGGCTGACGTTGAGTTCCATTATTGCCTGGCTGTCTTATTTTGATTTGGGGTTTGCCCACGGATTTCGTAATCGTTTTGCTGAGGCAAAAGCAAAAGGGGATATGAAGTTGGCAAAAGAATATGTCAGTACTACGTACGCAGTGCTCTTCTTGCTCTTTTCCGTTATTTTATTGATAACCTTGGTGGTGAATAATTATTTGGATTGGAGTCGTATTTTAAATATTGATGCTGTTTATAAGGATGAGCTGAGTTTGGTTTTCGGTTTGTTGGCATGCTTCTTTTGTCTGAACATTGTGGCAAGTGTTTTTACGACCATGTTGACGGCAGATCAAAAGCCTGCTTTAGCTTCGTTGATTCAAACGGGTGGACAGGTGTTGGCTTTTGCTTGTATTTATATCTTAACAAAGACGACTTCAGGAAGTTTGAGTGCGTTGGCTTTTGTTTTTTCGGGGGTACCTTGTATACTGGTAATCATTATTTCTGTTATTATGTTTCATGATAAAAGATACAGTTTAGTAGCTCCTTCATTACTAAGTATCCGTTTAGTATTGACACGGAATATTTTGGGACTGGGTGGACAATTTTTTGCAATTATGGTTTCTACATTGTTCATTTTTCAATTCGTCAATATCATTTTATCTAGAACACAAGGACCGGAGGTCGTAACCCAATACAATATTGCTTATAGGTACTTTAATGTGGTAAATATGATATTTATCATTATCCTTAATATTTTTTGGTCTGCATTTACAGATGCATATATTAAAAAAGATAGTGGATGGATGAAGAGAATCATTAAAAAATTGGATGCATTATGGCTTTTATGTATTCCTGTACTAATTTTAATGATATTATGTTCTGAAATTATTTTTCAATGGTGGATTGGTAATTCTGTATCTGTTCCTTTTTCATTATCTGTTTGCATAGCTGTATATGTTTTTCTTCAAACAGGAGGTAATATTTATATGTACCTTATTAATGGGACAAGTAAAGTGCGTATACAATTGATTGTCTATTTATTATTTGCTTTAACAGCTATACCGTTGATGACTTTTTTTGCGAAACGTTTTGGAGTGGAAGGTGTTTTGATAGTTCCCGCTGTAGTTTTTGGCTTACAAGCTTGTATTGGAAGAATACAGATCTTGAAGATTGTAAATGGTACAGCTGAAGGTATTTGGCTGAAGTGATGAGAATAATAATGTTTAAAATAAGATTTTCAATGAGACATTGTTTGATTATGACAGCTTATAAGGATGCAGAGATGATAAATTCAATTATAGATGAAACACCTGTAAGTTGGGGGGTCTATATACATATTGATGCAAAATCATCACTTTTATCTTCCATGATAAATAATAGAGCAATTGTTATAAAAAAATATCGTATATATTGGGGTGGAATAGAACATTTATATGCATTTATAGAGCTCATGAGTATGGCGTTAAGTAGTGGGGAAAATTATGATTATTATCATTTAATAACAGGTCAGGATTATTATGCTATACCTCCGTTGCAATTTGATACTATATTAGGTGGTGATGGGATGAATTATCTTGATATATTTCCGCTGCCAAGACAAGGGTGGTGGGGAGATGGCTTGGATATTTTAAAGTATAGAACATTTTCCTCAAGAACAGATATTCGTAAAGGTATATATCGAAAATTGGATTCATTATGGCGTATAACTCAGAAGATATTAGGTTTGCAGCGATCACTTCCTTCATATTCTATATATGGGGGTAGTGTGTATTGTTCGTTGACAAAAAACGCTGTAAACGAGGTTGTTAATGGAGAGACTTCAGAAGACTTATTGCAAAGGCTTAAAAGTACGACTTGTGGGGAGGAAGTGTATTTCCAAACGATTTTAATGAATTCAAACTTGAGAGATACGATTTTTAATAATCAGTTACGCTATATAGATTGGAATGTGAAAAATGCACCAGGAGTATTGATTGACGAGGATTTTGATAAAATTGTTAAGGGAAAAGCTCTCTTTTGTCGGAAACTCGATTCAACAGTATCCAAATCACTATTAATTAAACTGAAAAAATATATGAGTGATTTTTCTGTTAGATAAAACGATAGGAAACTTAATAGGTATAAGCTATTTTCAAGAAAGGTGTTGGTACAATTAGTAATCATTCTTATCTGTATTGGATGCAGTATACAGATATTGAGAAATAATGGAGATAAACGGTTGGTTTATTTTTTATGGGGAATAATGTTTTGTAATTATGGTGTAGAAGTAATTCCTCATTTAAGTGTGTTGCGTATCCTGACCATTGCTTTTTATATATCAGTGTATATGAGAAAGAGTAACAGGCTTATTTTATTGAATATTCCATTAAAAAGACAATTCATTTTACTTTTTATTGCATATTTATGTACTGGGCTATTTGATGATAGAGGGTGTAGTGTAGGATTGTATAAAGCCATTTTGGAGTATATGGAAACTTTTGGATTTATATTGTTAGGATATATAAGTTTTTATCATACAAACGATTTACATAAATTGCTGCATGCAATATTACAGATAGCTTTATGTGTATCTATTTATTCGATAATTACATATTTGATAGGAGCGGATATTGTAAATTCACAAATACCAGGAACAGATTTTAGTATGAATAGTGGAGCGAGAGTCAGAATACCCTCTTTTTATTACAGTTCTCACATAGCAGGAGCTGCTATATCATCAATGTTGATTATAATTATTTCTCCTGAAAATAACAAAAATATAAAACATAGATTATTACTTGCACTTTTGTTATTTATAGCATTGTTATTTACGGGTTCCAGATCTTCCATTTTAGCTTTATTTGTAGGTTTGATATTTGTATATTATTATTTTTATTCTTCAAAAGTGCAATCACACAAAGTTTTATTACTTGTTCTAGGATTGGGTGTTGTTGGGGTGGTGGCATCTTTTATAAGCAGGATTCCTTTTCTTTCTGATATGTTTGAGGAGGGAGGGGGAGATACTGGCGGAAGTAATATTTTTATGAGATTGCAACAATTAGTATATAGCTATGAACTTTTCTTACAATCTCCATATTTCGGAAATGGCTTTAAATATTTTTGGGAAGTTGTAAAAGTAGATGATAGCTTTTTAAGTAGTATGCTTTTGGGAGCGGAAAGTTATGTATTTGTTTTATTGATAGAGAGAGGACTGATACAAATTGTTACTATCGTTTATTTCTTCTTCTCATTAATAAAAATTTTCATGCAATATAAAGACAAAATCTTTATCATAACGTGCATGGGTTTAACATGGGCTTTCCTTTTTAATTCAATAGTTACCGGAAATGGAGATAAATGGTCGTATATGATGATATATATAGGCTGTGGCTTATCGGTAATTAGAAATTGCAGAAAGAATATATCATGTACTAAAAAATAATTATAATATGATGTTTTCTATTATTATTCCTCTATACAATAAAGCAGCTTATATTGGAGAAACATTGAATTCAGTTTTAAGCCAAAAATATTGTGATTATGAAGTAATCGTGGTGAATGATTCATCGACAGATAATAGTTTGGAAGTAGCTTCTAGTTTTCAGGATGAGCGAATTCATATTTATACAAAAGAAAACGAAGGTGTATCAGCAGCACGTAACTATGGTATTATGCGTGCTAAATATGATTACATTGCTTTTCTGGATGCAGATGATATGCTAGAACCCGATTATTTGGTATGCCAAAAAAAACTGATTGATATGTTTCCAAATGCAGGAATTTATGCTACTGCTTTATATTCTATAATTAATGAAAAGAAAGTATATCGTAATATACTCGACATTAATCATGAATATTTCCTTGTAGATGATTATTTTAAGCGATCTCTATTGAATGGGGTAACTATTTGTAGTGCAAGTTCTGTATGTTTGAATAGAAATGTGATAAAACAAATTCCCATGTTCCGTGTAGGAATCAAACGGGGCGAAGATTTGGATGTGTGGTTGAGGCTTGCTTTGTCTTATGAAATAGCATATTGCAACTTACCTAAGGTGTATTATCGTGTAGGAATGGTAGATAGCCTTTCTGTATGTTACACAAGTGAGGGGGAATTTCCTTATTATGAATGGCTTAATTACCAATCGAAAAGTCCCTATTATAAACAATATGTGGTCTTGGCTATATATGTTCATGCAAAAAATGCATTTATACATCACGATTACAATACTTGTTTAACGGAATTATGGAGTATCAAAGCTATTGCTTGGAGATTCAAATGGGCAAAGCGATTATTATTACTAGTAATTTCATGGATAAAAAGTAAATAATGAATATCATTTATTTTGTTCCCAATATTACCATTGCAGGAGGTATATTCCGTATAGTGTCAGACAAGATGAATTATTTGGCGGAAAATATGGAAGGACGGCTTTTTTTGGCATATTATGGTACTGGACAGGAGAAACCTGTATATCCTTTGCATCCGAACATTCAACTGTTACCTATTAATATAGAGTGGAAAGTAGGCTTTGGAAAGAAAATTAATGGAGTATGGAAAAATATAAGTATTATACGTCACATATTTAAAAAATATAAGATAGATATTGCTGTTAATGCCAATGCTCCTTTATTGATATGGATATTACCATTTACTTGTCGGCGGATAAAGAAGATCCATGAGTTTCATTTCTCTTATGAAGGGCAACAAATATTAGATAAACAGATTTTTAAATCGAAGCTAAAGGTTTGTTTAATTCAAAAATTGAGGAAAATCTGTTTAAGTAAGTTTGATAATGTGATAGCTCTGAATGATTCAGATAAGAAGAAATTCCGTTTACAGAATATAGGTGTTATCCCTAATTTTACAAGTATTGAAGTTAGCCAAATAGAAGAGAAAAAATCTAATTTAGTTGTATCTGTAGGTAGATTAGAACATCAGAAAGGTTATGAGCGGTTGATTTCTGCTTGGGTGTTAGTTGCACAAAAGTGTCCGGACTGGCAATTGGAAATTTGGGGTGAAGGAAGTCTGCGAGAAAGTCTTCAACAACAGATTGATGCTTTACATCTTTCATCAGTTGTTCATCTGAAAGGTGTTTCACATAGTATAGATGAAGTATATTCTCATTCTTCTTTTTTTGTCATGTCATCTTTATACGAAGGGTTTCCGTTGGTATTGGTGGAGGCGATGAATTGTGGCTTGCCTTGTGTCAGTTTTGATATTACTGGAGCAAATAGTATCATAGACAATGGTAAGAATGGCTTTTTAGTGTCGGATAATGATGTAAATGCCTTGGCGGAATCTTGTATAAAATTGATAGGAGATAGAACGTTGTTGGAAAATATGAGTATACAAGCTTACATTTCTAGTGCTCGTTTTTCTAAATTAAAGGTGATGCAGAAATGGTTGGATTTATTTCATGAGTTGTCGGAGAAATAAATGTTATAGTTGAGATTAGATATAGCTTTTATATTTGTAAAAATGAATTATTAAAGAATGAATTATGCTTTTATAGACTCCATGGGGTCATTGACATACAATAATGGTATTAAAATTCAAGCCATAATGTGGAAGAATGGACTTGAAAAATTGGGGCACAACGTTAAATTGGTTAATTTGTGGGAGAATATTGACTTCTCAAGCTATGATGCTGTAATCATCTTTGCTATGGGGGCAAATATTTATAAACTGATAAAAGGTCTTTCTAGGATTAATGAAAATATCATAGTAGCTCCTATTATAGATCCTAACAGAAGTGATAGGTTTTATAAATTCTTGTTTAAGTTTTATGGTAGTACAAGATTAGCGTTATCCAATCATTACCATGATATGTGGTCTGTAAAGGAAAAGGTAAAGCTATGGCTTGTTCGTTCAGAACAAGAAAGACATTATGTGAGTTATTGCCTTGATATACCGAACGATAAAATAGCTAAAGTACCATTGAATTATAGAATTCCGGAGGTTGGTCAATTAGATGAAAAAGAGGATTTCTGCTTACATGTGTCTAGATTAGATGCAGCTAATAAAAATGTTTCAAGACTTATTGAAGCGGCAAAAAAATATGGTTTTGATTTGAAATTGGCAGGTCATATATCTGGAGAAAAAGAAGAGAAAAAAATCATTTCACTTATTGGTCGTACAAAGAATATAGAGTATTTGGGAGAAGTGGATGAAGAGGAATTAGTATCACTTTATAAAAGAGCTAAAGTATTTGCTCTTCCTTCTTTAAGAGAAGGAGTAGGTATGGCTGCGCTTGAAGCTGCTGCTTATGGATGTGAGATTGTTCTTACTTGTGTAGGTGCACCTAAAGAATATTATGAAGGTCGTGCTTTATTGGTTAATCCGCAAAGTGTAAATGAAATAGGTACTGCCATAATAAAAGCTATTAATGAAGGACATTCGCAGCCTGAGTTAAAATCTTATATAGAAAAGCGTTATAGTGAGAACGCTTGTTTGAAATTATTAAATGATAGTCTGTTGAAATTGAACTAGTGTTCACTGACATGAAGACTGTTAAATGTTTATATAACATTCTTATATCGTTTTAATATTGAATTTTTAGTTATGGAAAATAAACTGGTCTCAATAATTATACCTGTCTATAATGTTGAAAAATATATTAAAAAATGCCTTGATACTGTTTTATGTCAATCACATCATAATCTTGAAATAATTTTGGTGGATGATGGTTCTTCGGATGCTTCAGGAATTATTTGTGATGAGTATGCCCAGAAAGATAAACGTGTAAAGGTGATTCATAAAGAGAATGAAGGTGTAAGTGTAGCACGAAATACAGGCATTGATATAGCTACAGGTGAATATATTTGCTTTTCTGATGCTGACGATTATTTGCAATTGGATTATGTTGAATACCTCTTGAAGATCGCAAATGAAAATGATGCTGATATAGCAGTAACAACTGATTGTTTTGTAACTTTTGTTGGAAATGAATTTTCAGAGGACTCAAGGAACACGTTGCAAGTCTTGGCTTCTGAGGATGCAGTAGCAGCTATTTTATATTATTATATTCCAATAGGATGTTATAGTAAAATCTTTAAGAGAAATTTGTTAAATAACAAGATTAGATTCTATCCTCAGCTATCCGTTGGTGAAGGTTTTAATTTTAATGTAAAGGCTTTTTTATCTGCTAATAAAGTTGTTGTAACCAAAAGGCGAATATATTATTATCGTCGTAATAATCCTGCGAGTTGTATGACAAAGTTTAAATTAGAAAAATGTAGTACAGCATTGTATGCCATTCAAATGATTAAGGATAATCTTGTGATTAAATCAAATAGTTTAAACAGAGCTTGTGATTTTGCGGATTGGCATACACATGGTGACATGTATAATTGGATGGTATTAGCAAAAGTGAAAGATATGTATCCAGATATGTATATGAGATGCTTCAATAAAGTACGTTCTTATTCATTTAAAGCGATATTTGCTCCAATAAGTAAAAAAGAAAAATTTAGAGCGATACTTCAGTTTATACATCCTAGATTGTTGGCATTTGTATTAGAGCTTAGAAGAGCTTATTATCAGCGGTAACTATATATTTATTATAAATAAAGCGATGAAAGTAGCAATTCTCTCCATGCAGCAAATTAAGAACTACGGTTCTTTTCTTCAAGCCTTTTCTTTAAAAAAGAATATTGAGTCATTAGGTCATACCTGTGAATTTATAAATATCATTCCCGGAGAACAATTAGAAGGATATAAGACCAGTTGTTTTCACAATATTAAATTACTTTTCCAGCGCTTATGGGGATGGGATTTTTACAAACGTTTCCAAACGATATTTGTTTTTCAGAGTCGTTTTCGAAAAGAGTTCCTGCCTTATTTGGGAGTAAAAAAAGGAATAAATACAAAACATTATGATGTGGTGGTCATTGGAAGTGATGAAGTGTTTAATTGTACTCAAAAGACATGGTTTGGTTTTTCGTCTCAATTATTTGGGAAAGGACTGAATGCAAGTCGAGTCATTACGTATGCAGCATCCTTTGGTGCGACTACTACAGACAAATTACAACTTGTTGGCAAAAAGGAAATTGTCTCAAGTTTATTGCATGATTTAGATGCCATTTCTGTGCGTGACGAGAATAGCATGAAAGTTATTGAAGAACTAACCGGTAAAATTCCTTGGCTTCATGTTGATCCGGTGTTGATATTTGATTATAATCAATTTATACCTAATAACTTCAATAGGAGTAAATATATAATTGTTTATACATATCCGGGAAGAATTACTGATAAAAAGGAAATAAGTTCTATCAGAAATTTTGCGAAATCAAAAAAACTGAAATTGATATCAATAGGACATTATTTTTCATGGTGTGATGAAGTCGTTGTTCCTACTCCGTTTGAAGTACTAGCTTATTTTAGAGGAGCATCTTATATTATTACTGATACATTTCATGGTAGTGTATTCTCTATAAAATTTAATAAAGAATTTTGTACTATAGTACGAGATATGAATAGCAATAAATTGGTGTCTTTATTAAAACAATTTGAACTAGAGAATCGTATAGTTACCGATATGAATAAAATGCAAAATATTTTGGAAACTCCCATTGATTATGCAGGTGTAAATGAAATAATCATGGAGGAAACAAAACGGTCTATTACTTATTTGACACAAAATATCAGATAATGAGTTCTTTGTTAGTTACCTACATTTTGCAAACAGAGCAATGGACGCCTCTCGAACTTTTCGAAACGAAAGCTAGAATTTACACCTTTCTCAACCCCGTATCTTACCTTATCGCTTTAGAAAACAAATCCCTATTTGAACAATTCGATGGTATTTTTGCCGATGGCTCTTTACTGGTTTCTGCCATAAGATTAGTATACGGAAAGCGAGTGACTAGACGTAGCTTTGATATGACCTCCCTTGCTCCCGAATTGTTGAATTACCTCATGGAAAGCCGTAAAACACTCTATATCGTAGCCTCGGGTCAGGAACAAGTAGAATATGCTGTGAGGATATTTCAAGAGCAGTATCCGGAGTTACGCATTGCAGGGTTCAGGAACGGATATTTTTCTTCGGATGCGGAAATGAGCAAGGAAGCTTCTCATATAGTCGAATTAAATCCGGATTTTCTGATTGTAGGTATGGGGGCCTTGATGCAGGAGAAATTCCTGCTTAAAGTAAAAAGGATGGGCTATCAAGGCATCGGCTTTACCTGCGGTGGCTTTGTTCACCAAACGGCAATGAATAGGATGCACTATTATCCAGGCTGGGTTGATAAAATGAATTTGCGTTTCGTTTATAGAATGTATAAGGAGAAACATACACGTACAAGATATCTGCAAGCTGCATTCTTGTTTCCGGCACGCTTTATCGGGGAAAGAATTTTCGGATGAAAGAGCTGACTTTGCTTATTGCCATGTAAATAATGGAGAATGGCAACAACAGGACGAAGATAGCAGTAGGAATAATTTTTCCGAGTATTTTTAATACATCTGTTTTCATGCTGCAAATATAAATTAAAATTCATAGAATCGTGAAATTAAGGACTCTAATATTTCTGGGGGGACTCTTTGGAGGAATGAATGTTATCAAAGGGCAGGCTTTTTATGGTACTACAGGACTACTTCATGCACCTACTGCCGTTATGCAGAAAGATAAAACCGTTATGCTGGGAGGAAATATGCTGGATGTGAATACGCTTTCCCGATATTGGGTGAGAAGTGAATATCATCCCTACACCTATAACTATTATATTAATTGTACTTTATTCCCTTGGTTGGAAGTAGCATATACCTGCACTTTGGTAAAAGGGATACATGGTTCTTCTTATTGGCCTCAACAAACATGGGGCAGGTTTACCAATCAGGACAGGTCGTTTCATTTCCGGTTGAGGGCATGGAAGGAGGGGGGCTGGAAGGCCTGGACGCCTCAGGTAGTGATTGGTACGAATGATCCGGGAAGCCATTCTTCAAATGGAGGTGGAGATATAGATTGGGGGGGCGGTGGTAGCGGAAACCACAATTACTTGACACGTTATTATCTGGCGGCAACGAAACATGTTGAATTTAGTGGAATAGGTACAGTGGGGGTTCATGTAGCGTGGGTCATCGGTAAAGCTATGAGTGATGTGCATTATAGCCGTCCTGCTGCAGGGGTAAACTTTCACTTTGGCATGAAGGGCGAAGGTTTCTGGCAGAAAGCTCTGAATGGATTTAATCTGATGGCGGAAGTGTGTCCCGGACATGCGGAAGACCTGCATACAGCAACTTATACTGTGAATGTGGGTGGAACTTATTCAATATGGAAAGACCATATCAATCTTATTGCTGAACTGAACAATGGGAAATACTTCTCCGGCGGCATTTATTTCAAAATCCATTTGAAATAATAAAAAGCACTCATTCATAGGATTTTCCAATTAGATTTTGTTTCTTTGAAGTAAGAAACCATAAAATTATCGTTATTATGTCATCCCGCGAAGACCTAACGTTTCTGGACAAGGAAGACCGTTCGGAGAATATTCACGATAAGGGTATTATTTATGATCTTTACTGCCGTACCTCTACGGGCGAGTACATCATAGTGGAGATGCAGAACCGTTGGCATAGCCATTTCCTGGACCGTACACTCTATTATGTATGCCGTGCGGTGAGCCGCCAGATGGAGAATCCGTCGTCCAAGGAGGTACGTGTTCCCGATACCCCGACGGAGGAGAATTGCTATATACTCAGGGAGGCGGAAGTTTCATACGGTCTCCGTTACAGGCTTCCTGCCGTGTACGGTATTTTCCTGATGAATTTCAAGGAGGACGACCTGGAAAGGAAGTTCCGTACTGACACCGTGCTTTCCGACCGGGATAGCGGCCGCGTGGTGAACCGGAATTTCCGTCAGATTTATCTCCAGTTTCCTTATTTTACGAAGGAACTGGACGAATGTTCTACTTTATCCGATAAACTAATGTATGCACTGAAGAATATGAACAACTGGAACAGAATGCCCGATGCGCTGAAAGAACAGGTCTTTAGCCATCTTGACCGCCTTGCCGCCAAGGCGCACCTGTCTGAGGTGGATCGTATAGCTTATGATAAGGCGGTGGACCGTTACAACGTGAGCCGTATTGTGGAAAATGATATCCACGAACAGGCTATCGCGGAAGGAAAAGCTGAAGGAAAAGCTGAAGGACGCTTGGAGATTGCCCGTAAGCTGAAAGACAGTGGTTTTTCCATAGCAGATATTGCCCGGATTACCGAACTCTCGCCGGAAGAAATGGATAAACTATCCGCAATCATACTATAAAATGAGAATCCTCCCCCTGCAAGAGTCACAATCATTTGTCTTTTGCAGGGGGAGGAATTCTATTTAGGGTTAGAGAGTTATTTTAGTCCTCTGTTCTTCAGCAACGGATCAATACCGGGCTCTTTGCCACGGAAATTGACATACATATCCATCGCATCGTCAATGCAGCCGGGAGTGAGGATATATTTACGGAACTTCTCTGCTACTTCCTGATTGAAGATATCGCCCGTTTCCTTGTATGCCTCGTATGCGTCACAATCCAGCACTTCCGCCCAAATATAACTATAGTAACCGGCAGTATATCCACCACCCATGGTATGGTTGAAATAAGTGGTGCGATAGCGTGACGGAATTTGTTTCAGCAATCCGCGCTTGCCTAATGTTTCTGCTTCAAACTGTACAACGTCCATATCATCGGGGACTTCTTTCAATACGTGGTAATCCATATCCAGCAGGGAAGCTGCTAAGTATTCAGTCGTAGCGAAGCCTTGCCCGTATTTGCCACTCTTGTCCATTTTTTCAACCAGTCCGGCAGGAATAACTTCATCTGTCTGATAATGTTTGGCATATACATTCAATACCTCCGGTTCAAAAGCCCAATGCTCATCTATCTGTGACGGCAGTTCTACAAAATCACGCGGAACACTAGCCACACCATAATAATGTACATCTTTGAAAAGATTATGTAAAGCGTGTCCGAATTCGTGGAACAAGGTATTCGCTTCGTCTGCACTGAGCAAAGCGGGTTGTCCGGCTGCCGGTTTGGTAAAGTTGCATACCACGGTTACTACAGGAGCCACTTTCTTGCCGTCCTTGTAGGTCTGTGAACGATAGCTTCCGCACCATGCGCCACCTTTCTTGCTGGCACGCGGAAAGAAGTCCATATAGAGTACACCTAGATGAGAACCGTCTTTGTCCTTACATTCGAATGCCTGTGCATCGGGATGAGGGAGGGGAAGATTGTCCAGCTGGGTGAAAGTGATACCGTACAGTTTGTTGGCAACATAGAACACACCGTCACGTACGTTTTCCAGTTTCAGATAAGGACGTACCTGATTTTCATCCAAGTCGAATTTGGCTTTCTTGGCTCGGTCTGCATAATAACGCCAGTCCCAACCTTCAGCTGTGAAGGTTTTTCCGTCTTTCTTTATTTCGGCATTGATATCTGCCAGTTCTTCTTTGGCTTTGGACAGAGTAGGTGTCCAAATCTGATCTAATAATTTATATACGGCATCCGGTGTTTTTGCCATACGTTCTTCCAGTGCAAAGGAAGCATAGTTTTCATATCCCATCAGCTTGGCTTTTTCCAGACGGGCCTTGAGCAGTTTGCGCACCACTTCCTTGTTGTCGTATTCATTTCCGTTATTTCCTCTGTTAATGTATCCTTTGAATATCTTTTCGCGCAGGTCTCGGTTATCGGCATATTGCAGAAAAGGCATGACGCTGGGATTATGCAGGGTGAAAATCCATTTGCCTTCCATGCCTGCTTCTTTAGCTGTTTCGGCAGCACTGGCAATCAGGTTTTGGGGTAATCCGGCTAAGTCTTCTTCTTTGTCCACGATCAATTGGAAAGCATTGGTTTCCTTCTGCATATTTTGGCCGAAGGTGAGCTGTAACATGGAAATCTCACTATTTAATTCACGCAGTTTTTTTTGACTTTCGGCATCCAGGTTGGCACCTCCACGTACAAAATCTTTATAGGTTTCTTCCAACAACTTCTTTTGCTCTTTGTCCAAATCGCCGGGATTTTCATAGACAGCTTTGATGCGTGCAAAAAGTTTTTCATTTAAGGCGATGTCATCACTGTGTTTTGATTGTAGTGGAGAGAGTTCACGGCTCAGTGCGTCCATTTCATCATTGGTATTGGCGCTTTTCAGTCCGTAGAATACGGTGCTGACTTTACGAAGTAACGCTCCGCTTTGATCCAGTGCTGCAATGGTATTCTGGAAAGTGGCGGGTTCGGGGTTGTTCACTATAGCGTCAATCTCTTTCTGTTGTTCTTCCATGCCCTGCAAAAAGGCGGGTTTGTAATGTTCCATCTTGATTTGGTCGAAAGGAGGAACCTGGAAGGGAGTTGTGTACTCTGAAAGGAATGGATTTTCGGTAGGGGCTGCCTGTTTCCCTTGCGAACCGCAACCGCTTAATATGGCAACCGCACAGGCTGCCAAAAGAATGTGTTTCATAATAATTTGTTTTATATAGGTGATAATGCAAAGATAGTAAAATAAGGCAAATTCCAATAAGTTTGAAGCGTAGAACTATTTGTTTGTTTTCATAGTCTGTCTAATTATCATACATCATTGTCTAATAATTAGACAGACTGTTTCTTTTTGTTATTTTGCAATGTGTTGTTAATCAGTTGTTTGTTTGCGTGGCACGGTTTTGGCATTTATATTATAGAGAACGAATTATAGAAACTTTAGTTTCTTATACACTTTATGGGAAGTAACGTTGTGAAACGGGACTTCTCTCTTTTAAAATAATAATAATTAAAAACACGAAATATGAAACAGATTTATTATGTCATTCAGGCTTTGATACATGGATGTGGAGCTAATATTATAAAAGTCGTTTCGTTAGGCTTGGGCCTGACTATGAGTATTCTGCTTTTCTCAAGAGTTGTGTATGAGCAGAGTTTTGATACTTGTTTTAAGGATCATGATAAATTATACCAATTGTGGAATATATGGACAGTAAATGGAGAGCCTTTTCCTCCGAGTGAGTTCATTATCGGTGCAGCTGCCGGAGGCATACTGGATGCAATGCCGGAAATTGTGGAATCGGCGGCAAGTACAGGCTCGTGGCCGGTTTCGGCACCTATTTATAACGGGAGTGTCCGCTTTGATGATTTTAAAGTTGCTGCTGATTCATTGTTTTTTCAGATAATGGGTATTGAGGTCTTGAGTGGTGATCCGGTACGTGAATTGCAGCAAAAAGATGTAATTTTCCTGAGTAAAGATTTGGCGGATAAAATGTTTGGCGGTGAGAACCCGATTGGTAAAATAATTAGTTTCAATAAGGAAATTGAGTTGACAGTCAAAGGAACGTATGCTGCTTTACCTGAGAATTGTACTATGCGACCGAAGGCTGTCATTTCCTTGCCTTCTATCTGGAGCCGCCGGATAGGAAATTATTCATGGAACGGTGGGGACAGCTGGAAAGAATATATCCGGTTGAAGCAGGATATTGATTTGGATGAATTGAACAAGCGTATTGATATGGTAGTACAGCAACATATTCCCAGAAGTGATAAGTTGGGAATCACTGTCATGGCAAAACCTGTTCGGGATACGTACCGTGGATATGATGAAGTGAAAAGAATGCGTAATATTATGCTTATTTTAGGTATATCTATTTTGTTTATCACGACATTGAATTATGTGTTGATTTCTATTTCTTCATTGAGCCGGCGTGCCAAAAGTATTGGTGTTCATAAATGCAGCGGAGCGGGAACGGGTACTGTTTTTGGTATGTTTATGTGGGAAACCGGTATTATTATTTTGCTTTCATTGTTTTTGATGGTTTTTTTAATGTTTAATTTCCGGGAATTTGTGGAAGATACTACAGCTGCTAAACTGGAGTCTCTTTTTGCGGTGGAACGTATTTGGGTGCCTTTTGGAGTGACTGCTGTCTTATTCCTCATTGGTGGTGTGCTGCCGGGACGAATTTTTTCAAAGATACCGGTCACACAGGTTTTCCGGCGTTATACAGAGGGTAAGAAAGGATGGAAACGTCCGTTATTGTTTATCCAATTTGCAGGAGTGGCTTTTATATGTGGATTGATGTGTGTAGTGATGCTCCAGTATCATTATGTTATTAATAAAGATCCGGGTTATAATCCTGAGCGGGTAGTGATTGGCGTTAATAATGCACCGGATGCTAAAGCCCGGCTTGCTGCCCGTCACTTTTATGAGGGGCTTCCATACGTGGAAGCATTGACTTCGGCAACTAGCTATCCGTCTAATGGATATAGCGGGCAGATGATACCGGATGAGAAAGGAACGAGTCTTTTTTCCAGCCGTTATGATTTTACTCAGGAGAATTATGTAGCTTTTATGGGAATGGTCATACAGCAAGGGCGTGTGCCTCGTGAATCCGGTGAGGTGGCAGTGAATGAGGAATTTGTACGGAGAATGCATTGGGGAAAAGATGTTTTAGGTAAGAGTATACAGACAGAAGAAGGCCGTGTCAAAATAGTAGGTGTGATTAAAGATTTTAATATTGGCGGATTCTACTCAGAGCTGAAACCGTTTGTCTTGCATCATCATCCCAAAGATTTGGCTGATCTTGTTTATCTCCGTCTGAAGGAACCCTTTGGTGAGAATCTTCAGAAACTGAAGCGTGATGCTGCCGAAGCTTTTCCTAATCAAACAGTCGGCTTTGAAAGCTTGGAACAAAAAATGGCGGATAGTTATAATTCCGTTCGTGTATTTCGTAATGCGACTTTATTGGCGGCAATTGCCATTTTGTTTATTACTTTGATGGGACTGATAGGCTATATTAATGATGAATTACAGCGACGTTCGAAAGAAATTGCTATTCGTAAAGTGAATGGAGCTGAGTCATTTGCGATATTGGAAATGTTGGTGCAAGATGTTCTTTGGATTTCTTTCCCGGCTGTAGTCGCAGGTACACTAGGGGCATGGTATGTAGGTGGTTTATGGATGGAACAGTTTGCTGTGACTGTAGGTTCGCTTGTTCCTTATTATGTATGTGTAGCTATCGTGGTCTTGATATTGATTGTCAGTTGTGTCATTTCCAAAACATGGCGCATTGCCAATGAGAATCCAGTAAAGAGTATTAAATCAGAATAAAGATCAATAGAACAAACAATTAAAATTTATTATTATGATACAGATTGAAAATTTAAGTAAGGTATTTCGTACTTCAGAAGTAGAAACAATTGCGTTGAATCATGTAAACATAGAGGTGAAAGAAGGAGAGTTTGTAGCTATTATGGGACCATCAGGTTGTGGAAAATCCACCTTATTGAATATCCTTGGTCTGCTGGACAATCCTACTGAAGGCAGTTACAAGTTGCTGGGCAACGAAGTAGCCAATCTGAAAGAAAAAGAACGCACCCGCCTGCGTAAAGGTGTAATAGGTTTTGTATTTCAAAGTTTTAATCTGATAGACGAACTGAATGTTTTTGAAAATGTGGAATTACCGTTGACTTATCTTGGAATCAAGGCCAGTGAACGTAAGGAGCGTGTTCTGGAAATTTTAAAGCGAATGAACTTGAGTCATCGTGCCAAGCATTTCCCGCAACAGCTTTCCGGCGGTCAACAACAGCGTGTGGCTATTGCCCGTGCTGTGGTTACTAACCCTAAATTGATCCTCGCCGATGAGCCTACCGGTAATTTGGACTCAAAGAACGGTGCTGAAGTAATGAATCTATTGACCGAACTTAACAAGGAGGGGACTAGTATTGTCATGGTAACTCACTCTCAGCATGATGCCGGATTTGCTCATCGTGTCATTCATTTGTTTGACGGTAGTGTAGTGGCGAACATTAAAGAATAATAATGAAAGGGTGGTTGTAATGAAACAAATCTATTATGCAATACAATCGACATTACACGGCCGTGGAAGCAATGTGACAAAAGTCATATCGCTTTCATTAGGCTTGACTATTGGTGTTCTGCTTTTTTCACAAATAGCATTTGAACTCAATTATGAAAAATGTTACCCTGATGCCGACCGATTGGTGTTGGTACGTGGAGGAGGAGAGAATGTAAAGACTGGAGAGAAAGGAGAAGGATATGATGATAGCTTGTTTGCTCCGATGGCAGAAGCATTCCGCAGTGATTTGTCACAATGGATTGAAAATGCTACAGTCATTTTCAATTTTGAGACATTAAATGTATTCAAGGATGGTCATAAGCTGAAAGACGTAAACTACGCTTATGTAGATACTTGCTATTTCCGTACTTTCGGCATCAAAGTATTGAAAGGGAATCCTGAGGAATTGCAAAGGGCAGGGAGCATATTCGTTTCTGAAACTTTTGTTCGTGATGTCTTTGGTGGACAGGATCCTGTGGGACAAAAATTATCTTTGGATAAACAGCATGAACTGACAGTCCGTGGTGTTTATCAGGATACTCCGGAAAATACGGCCTATCATTTTGATTTTGTAGCTCCCATTTATGCCGGAGGTGGTTATATAGGGGGTGGAACATGGGGGCGTAATGACATTTATTATACTATTCTCCGTTTGCGCGATGGGGTGGACAGGGAAGAAATCAATCGTCAGATATACAAGGCTATGCAAAAATATTATCCTGATTCTGCTGATGATGAATGGAGAAATTTTTATGATGCACAGCCATTGCCCGAAATTCATCTGGATGACTCAAATACCCGCACTCGCCTTTACATTTATGGTTTTTTGGGCTTTGCCATATTTTTTGTGGCAATCATGAACTATGTATTAGTAGCTATTGCTACCATGAGCCGCAGGGCAAAAAGTATAGGTGTGCATAAGTGTAGTGGTGCCAGTGCAATCAATATTTTCAGTATGTTCCTTTTTGAGACGGGGATTGTGGTATTGATGTCCGTTATAGTGGCCCTCTTTATTATTTTCAATACCAAAGATCTGATAGAAGATTTACTTTCGGTGCAGTTATCCTCACTCTTTACATTGGAAACTTTATGGGTTCCGATGCTCATTGTTTTTGTACTGTTCATAGTAGCCGGAGTGCTGCCGGGAAGATTGTTTTCACGCATTCCTGTCACTCAAGTTTTTCGTCGTTACACAGATGGGAAAAAGGGGTGGAAGCGTTCTCTTTTATTTGTACAATTTATGGGGGTATCTTTTGTGATGGGGATTTTGTTAGTATCTTTGATGCAGTATCATCATCTGATTAATAGTGATATGGGTATCCGTACTCCAGGATTGGTGGAGGCGGAAACATGGATGTCACCCGAAGAAGCAGAGAATATGGTTAACGATCTTCGTCGTCAACCCATGGTGGAAAATGCCACCCGTTCTATGCATGGTGTTCTGGGAGAATATTGGACTCGTGGGCTGATTGATAATAGTGGCAAGCGAATAGAAACCTTGATGTATAATCCTTGTGATAAGAATTATGCTGAAACCATGGGGATTACTATTATTGAAGGGAAAGATATGCAGAATGAGGGAGATGTATTGGTCAACGAAGAAGTAGTGCGGCTGATGAAATGGACAGATGGGGCAGTAGGCAAACGGTTGAATGATTTTGATAAAGCCGGAACCATTGTTGGTGTATTCCGTAATGTGCGCAATACGTCTTTTCTTTATAAGCAGTTTCCCGTGGCTTTGGTTTATAGTCATAATACCAGTCACACTTTTGATGTACGTTTAAAACAGCCATACGATGAGAGTTTGAAAAAGCTGAACGAATACATGGAGCAGGTGCATTCCACTAAGGCATTGGAATTTATTCCGATAGATACCATGCTGAAGGAAATCTATCGCAATGTATATCGTTTTCGTAATTCTGTATGGATTGCTTCTACTTTTATTTTGCTTATTGTTGTTATGGGGTTGATAGGTTACGTGAATGATGAAACACAACGTCGCAGTAAGGAAATAGCTATCCGTAAGGTGAATGGTGCTGAAGCTTCGACTATTCTTCGGTTGCTGTCCCGTGATATATTATATGTTGCTGTCCCATCGGTCTTGATGGGAATTGTAGTATCGTACTTTACAGGAAAGGCTTGGTTGGATCAATTTGCCGAAACGATAGATATGAATGCGTTGTATTTTGTCGGAACAGCATTGGTGATTATCGCTCTGATAGTGGTGTGTGTCGTTGTTAGAGCTTGGCGTATTGCTAATGAGAATCCGGTAAAGAGTATTAAAGTTGAGTAGTGTATTTGGAAAAAGGAGAGCGGGATGATATGTGTTGGGTATCATCCCGCTTTTTTCTTTTTACCTGATTCCTGTGAAATTTACATTGACACCATCCAATGTGCCTTTTAAGAAGTTTCCGGCCAACCATATATTTTCAAAATATGAAATGTCACTGGGACCGTAAACCATACGGATACATGTCTGTGCGCTGTTATCCCATCTCCATTCAAAATTGTATCTGTCTTCGGTTACATAGCCGTTTCGATGTTCTATTTGTATGATGTCTGTGCCTGTTCTATTTTCGTAAAAGTCTAGTCGTTGTGTGTAGTATTCACCGTCTTGTTCCCAAGTTTCCTGCCAGGTCCGGCTGCATAGTTCCCGAGTGGTTCTGTAATATATTTCGCTGTAATCATCATCATCGTACCAACTTTCTATGGATACTTCACAGGAGGTTAGGTTAACCATTATTATCAGTACAACTACCATTCCGAAGTATTTCAGTATTTTTGTTCTCATATCCGTTAATTTTAAAATTTGTTTTTCTTATGTCACAAAGATAAGTGGAGGGAATGATACAATAAACGGAATATTCCTATTTGTAAAGGAGAGTTTCCCTATTTGTAATAGGAAAATTCCTATGGTGAGGAGAGGGGAATAAGGTCTGTCTTATTTCTTTTACTATTAAACTGTAAGTTACAAAAAGAGGCTGTCCATTGGTGAGACAGCCCTGATAATTTCCGAAAAATGATAATAGGATATTTCTATATATTTTTAATTATCCTTGTTTGGGTATTATCTGCGTTTTTTTGAAGAAAGAAGTGGTGCTTCCTGTACTTGCTTCATTACTCTCAAGAGATTACCTCCCCAAATCTTCCTTAAGTCTTCTTCTGTATATCCTTTTTCAATCATTTTTATGGTCAGATTAATTAAGTCATTATCTCCTTTACATCCTTGCAGACCACCACCGCCATCAAAGTCTGTACCTATTCCTACATGGTCTATGCCGGCTACTTTAATCATGTGGTCCAAATGTTCGGCAGCATCACAAACGGATGCGGCTTTTGGGTTTTTATTGATATAGGCATCAAGGAGACATAACTGTGCCACTCCGCCATTTTTCGCTAAGGCACGGAGTTGTTCGTCTGTCAGATTACGGTCATGGTCGCATAAAGCCTTTGACGAGGAATGAGAGGCGATGATAGGTTGTGTACTATATTTTATCACATCCCAGAAAGTACCTTCACTGGCATGTGATATGTCTATCATAATACCTAACCGGTTCATTTCCTTCACTACCTCACGACCAAACTGTGTCAATCCTTGAGTCGCATCTTCCGTATGAGTGGACGAATGGCAAATATCGTTATCATAAGAATGGCAGAGAGTTATATAATTAACTCCCATCTGTTTGTATTTTTTTATATTCTTTAGGTCCTTGCCGATGGCGTAACCATTCTCGATCCCTATAAAGAAAGCTTTCTTGCCTTCATTCTTTAAACGTACCAAATCCTCTTCCGTAAGGGCGATGCCGCAAAAATCTTTGTATTTTGCTACTTCGTCATAAATGGATTGAATCAATAGGGTGGTGCTTTCTACGGCTTTTTGTGAAGATACGTCATCTCGTTTCCCCTGCCATATAAATGCGGCTAGGAACTGTGCGTCCAATTTGCCTTCCTCCATTTTGGGGATGCTGACCATGTTGTCTTTTCTCAAGCCTACGCTGTAACCGTTTTTAAACCAAAGAGGAGTATCTGTATGAGTGTCAATGGATAGAATGCGGCTGTGAATTTTTTTAGCTAGGTTGAATGTATCAGCCTTGTTCACCAGGAATTTAAATAATTTATGCATGGTGGTATCTCCGGCAGCTGTAAATATTTCCGGATGAAATTGCACACCTATCATTTGCCGTATGGGATAAGCTTCTATAGCTTCCGCTATGCTGTCGGGTGCCCAAGCCGTGATTTTGAATCCCGGTGCCAATTCCCGGATAGCCTGATGATGGAATGTATTGACTTGCAGCACTTCTTGTCCTGTAATTTCTGCCAACTTGCTTTCCTTTATGATGGATATCGGATGGGTGGGGGTAGTGCCGGATTCTTTTTGGCGATGGTTGACACTTGAAGGATGTTGCGTGGGCAGATCTTGATATAAAGTTCCACCGAAAGCTACATTCATTAATTGTAGCCCCCTGCAAATTCCTAATATGGGAATATTCCGATCTGCGGCCATTTTCAGCACCATCAAGTCGAAGGTATCCCGGGCGGGGCTTACTTCTTCCAGTTTTTCATAAAGAAGGTCGCCATAATACATTGGTTGGATGTCTTCTCCACCTGTAAAGACAATTCCGTCCAGTCGGGATACAATTTGACGCAGTATTTCTACATTATCCGTTACAGGTATCATGTAAGGAATTCCTCCAGAGAGAATGACTGACTGTACATATGCCGTGTTTACGGCTGTCCGTTTCGGACTTATATCTGTGGAAATTCCAATCAAGGGAAACCTTTTTATTCCGGGAATCAATTCGGAATCCACTTTTTGATTCAACCGGACGAGTGCTTCGGACAAAGGATCCTTTTGACTTTTTTGTGCTTGTACATGGCAACATCCCAAAGCTAACAGTAATACTAAGAGGCATTTGTTTTTCATATGAATATAGATTTTGTCTTGCAGGCAAATGTATAAACTATGTTTTTATTGAAAAAATAAAATGCCATAAAAATAGAGTAGGAGGTACTTATTCCAAGCACCTCCCACCTTTATATTCAGAAAATATTCAATTTACTTCATATCTTCCACAGCAGCCTGCGCCGCAGCCAGTCTGGCAATAGGCACGCGGAACGGAGAACAAGACACATAGTTCAAACCAACTTTGTGACAGAATTTCACTGATGAAGGCTCACCACCATGCTCACCGCAGATACCGCATTTCAAATCAGGACGAACTGAACGGCCTTTATCTACAGCCATTTCAATCAGCTGGCCCACACCATTTTGGTCGAGTACTTGGAATGGGTCTACTTTCAGAATCTTCTTTTCCAGATATACCGGCAAGAAAGAAGCAATATCGTCACGGGAATAACCGAATGTCATCTGGGTCAAGTCATTGGTACCGAATGAGAAGTATTCTGCACGGCTGGCAATGCGGTTGGCTGTCAGCGCAGCACGCGGAATTTCAATCATGGTACCTACCTTGAACGGAATTTCCATACCTTCTTTTTCAAATAATGCTGCTGCTGCATCACGGATCACCTTTTCCTGAGCTTCGAATTCATACAGGATACCGGTCAAGGGAACCATAATTTCGGGATGCGGATCATATCCTTCTTTCTTCAGTTCAATTGCAGCACCTAGAATCGCTTGAGTCTGCATCTCTGTGATTTCGGGATAGGTGTTACCCAAACGACAGCCGCGGTGACCTAACATCGGATTGTGTTCACACAGGCTTTCCACACGTTTTTTGATTTCCTGTACGGTTACGCCCATTGCCTTAGCCATTTCTTCCTGACCTTTTGCATCATGGGGAACGAACTCATGCAAAGGAGGATCGAGCAGACGAACATTTACCGGACATCCGTCCATAGCCTTGAAGATACCTTTGAAGTCGGCTTTTTGGAAGGGGAGCAATTTAGCCAATGCTTTTCTACGTCCTTCTACATCCGGTGACAGGATCATCTCACGCATAGCGACAATCTTTTCAGCATCAAAGAACATGTGTTCCGTACGGCAAAGACCGATACCTGAAGCACCAAAAGCGCGGGCCACTTCCGCATCATGCGGAGTATCAGCGTTAGTGCGGACATTCAGCTTGGTGTATTTGTTGCAAAGATCCATCAATGCAGCGAAATCGCCTGAAACTTCGGCTGCTTTGGTTTCCACTTTACCTTTATATACTTCACCGGTAGTACCGTTCAGAGAGATGAAGTCACCTTCTTTTAAAGTAATACCTTCAATTTCTACGGTACGTGTCTTATAATCTACATTGATAGCACCAGCACCCGATACGCAGCACTTACCCATACCACGGGCCACAACCGCAGCGTGAGATGTCATGCCGCCACGTGCAGTCAGGATACCTTCGGCAACGGCCATACCTGCCAGGTCTTCCGGCGAAGTTTCGATACGTACCATGACCACCTTTTTGCCATCGGCAGCCCATTTAGCAGCATCATCGGCGAAGAACACAATCTGACCGGTAGCGGCACCCGGGGAAGCGGGCAAACCACGAGTCAAAACTTTCGCTTCTTTCAACGCTTTCTTGTCGAACACAGGGTGAAGCAGTTCGTCTAATTTATTAGGTTCGCAACGCTCCAATGCTGTTTTTTCATCAATCATTCCCTGGCGCAACAAGTCCATGGCGATTTTTACCATGGCAGCTCCGGTACGTTTACCGTTACGGGTCTGCAAGAACCATAATTTACCTTCCTGTACGGTAAATTCCATATCCTGCATGTCGCGATAGTGGTTTTCCAGTTTGGTCTGCAGGGCATCCAGTTCTTTGTAGATTTCCGGCATAGCTTCTTCCATAGAGGGATATTTGGCTACGCGTTCTTCTTCAGAAATACCTGCACGTTCTGCCCAACGCTGAGAACCGATTTTTGTGATTTGTTGCGGGGTACGGATACCGGCTACAACATCTTCACCTTGTGCGTTGATCAAATATTCGCCATTAAACAAATCCTCACCGTTACCTGCGTCACGAGAGAAGCAAACACCGGTAGCCGAAGTATCACCCATGTTACCGAATACCATGGCTTGTACGCTTACAGCAGTACCCCATTCGGCAGGAATACCTTCCATTTTGCGGTAAAGAATGGCGCGTTCGTTCATCCAGCTGCGGAATACAGCACAAATGGCACCCCAAAGTTGTTCGTATGCACAGGTCGGAAAATCTTGTCCGGTCTGTTCTTTTACAGCAACTTTAAAGCGTTTAACCAGTTCTTTAAGGTCTTCCACTTCCAATTCGTTGTCGAGCTTCACACCTTTTTCTTCCTTTACTTTTTCGATAATTTCCTCGAAAGGATCGATGTCTTCCTTGTTCACCGGTTTCATACCCAATACCACGTCACCATACATTTGTACGAAACGACGGTAAGAATCCCATGCGAAACGGGGGCGTCCGGTCTTGCGGCTCAAGCCTTCCACCACTTCGTCATTTAAACCTAAATTAAGGATGGTATCCATCATACCCGGCATAGAAGCGCGGGCACCCGAACGTACAGAAACCAGTAACGGGTTCTCTACATCTCCAAACTTGGAATTCATCAGATTTTCGATGTTGGCGATAGCTTTCTCAACATCCGCTTTCAGCAGTTCTACTACTTTATCTTTACCTAACTCATAATATTCGCTACAAACTTCTGTGGTGATTGTAAATCCCGGAGGTACGGGAACACCGATTAGATTCATTTCAGCCAGGTTAGCGCCTTTTCCACCAAGCAGATTTCTCATGTCTGCTTTTCCTTCAGCTTGTCCATTACCAAAGGTGTAAACTCTTTTTTTATCCATAATAAATGTATTTAAAGTTAACTCGCTCAAAAAATGTAATCGCAAAACTATACATATTTTAGTTATCTCCAAACCTTTTACTGAAAAAAAATAGTGGAAATTGCAATTTCTACTTTGCAATTTTAATATCTTACGATTTATGAGGCAATATTCAGGGAAAATGCTTAAATTTGTCCCCAAATTAACTTATTCAGAAAAGTGGCTAGAAAGAAGAAAGAACTTCCATTATTAGAGAAGATAACCATAACAGATGTAGCTGCCGAAGGAAAAGCTTTGGCGAAAGTGAATGACCTGGTAGTATTTGTGCCTTATGTAGTGCCCGGTGATGTGGTGGATTTACAAGTGAAGCGTAAGAAAAATCATTATGCAGAAGCTGTGGCTGTGAAATTCCATGAGTATTCTCCTGTGCGTGCAGTACCCTTCTGCCAGCATTATGGTATATGTGGTGGTTGTAAGTGGCAGTGTCTGCCATATACAGAACAAATAAAGTATAAGCAAAAGCAGGTGACGGATAATCTGACCCGTATCGGCAAGATCGAATTGCCGGAAATTTCACCTATCATAGGGTCGGAAAAAACGGAGTTTTACCGTAATAAGTTGGAATTTACGTTTTCTAACAAACGTTGGCTGACAGAGGAAGAGGTAAAGGAAGATGTGAAGTACGATCAGATGAACGCCGTAGGTTTCCACATTCCCGGTGCATTTGACAAGGTACTGGCTATAGAAAAGTGCTGGTTACAGGATGATATCAGCAACCAGATACGCAATGCGATTCGTGACTATGCATACGAACACAATTATTCTTTCTTTAATCTGCGTTCTCAAGAAGGAATGCTTCGCAACTTGATGATCCGTACTTCGAGTACGGGTGAGCTTATGGTGTTGCTGCAATGCAAGATTGTGGAAGAGAGCGAAATGGATCTGATGAAGCAACTGCTGGCTTTCGTGGCAGAACGTTTTCCGCAGATTACTTCCTTATTATATGTAGTCAATAACAAATGCAATGATACCATTAACGATCTGGAGGTAATGGTGTTCAAAGGCAACGATCATATTTTCGAGGAAATGGAGGGGTTGCGCTTCAAGATAGGAGCAAAATCATTTTATCAGACTAATTCCGGACAGGCGTATAATCTTTATAAGGTGGCCCGTAATTTTGCCGGATTGACCGGTAAAGAATTGGTGTATGATCTTTATACAGGGACTGGAACCATAGCCAACTTTGTTTCACGCCAGGCAAAGAAAGTGATTGGTATCGAATATGTGCCTGAAGCAATAGAAGATGCTAAAGTGAATTCGGCAATTAATGGCATTGACAATACCTTATTTTATGCCGGTGACATGAAGGATATCCTCACTCAGGAGTTTATCAACCAACATGGTCGTCCTGATGTTATTATCACTGATCCTCCGCGTGCCGGAATGCACGATGATGTGATTAATACAATTCTTTTTGCTGAACCTCAGCGGATTGTGTATGTTAGCTGTAATCCTGCCACCCAGGCACGTGATTTGTCTTTGTTAGATGCCAAATACAAGGTGATGGCCGTGCAACCCGTAGATATGTTCCCTCATACGCATCATGTGGAAAATGTGGTGTTGCTGGAAAAAAGAGGATAATCCGGATAGTTCAATTATAAATTGTTTAAACAGTAAATAGAATTATGTCAAGAGGTAAGAATAGTGATTCCGGCAGGCCAAAGGCGAGAAGTGTTGCCCGATATACTATATATAATGTGACGGAGCCCGCTGAGCTGATGGATTTTCTGATGCGGAAAATGGCGGGAATCAGTCGTAGCAAGGTAAAGGCGTTGCTTGCCAACCGCGTGATTTTGGTAGATAATGTGATTACTACCCAATATAATTTCGCATTGAAACCAGGTATGAAAGTGCAGATATCCAAGGTGAAGAATAATCGTGAGTTTAAACATCCGATGCTGAAACTGGTATACGAGGATGCTTATATCTTGGTGGTGGAAAAGAAGGAGGGACTGCTTTCTGTCAGCACAGAACATCAGAAGGAGCGTACTGCACAACATATTTTGAATGAGTATGTAAAACGTTCACATCGTTTCAACCGCGTATTTGTAGTACATCGTCTGGACCGTGAAACTTCGGGGTTGATGATGTATGCCAAAGATGAAAAAACCCAGAATACTTTACGTGATAATTGGCATGATATTGTGACGGACCGCCGTTATGTGTCTATCGTTTCTGGTGATATGGAGAAAGATTACGGTACTGTAGAGTCTTGGTTGACCGACCGGAAATTGTATGTCTATTCCAGTCCTGTAGATAATGGGGAAGGTAAGTTTGCGGTCACTCATTATAAAACAATAAAGCGGGCCAATGGATATTCATTGGTGGAGTTGGATTTGGAAACAGGACGTAAGAATCAGATTCGTGTGCATATGTTGGATTTAGGTCACCCTGTTGTTGGTGACCGGCGCTATGGCAGTGAGTGTGATCCTTTAGGACGATTGGCGTTACATGCCTTCAAGTTATGTTTCTATCATCCGGTAACAAAAGAGTTGATGGAGTTTGAAACTCCTTATCCTACGGCATTTAAAGGATTAATGCAGAAAAAATAGAAAGTTTCTTCTGTTAAAATTAAATATAAGGCTTCTTTGCATTTATTTTGGGCAGAGGTTAAGAATAAAAAAGCAATATCCATCCATTTACCAAACTGTAGACGGATGGATATTGTTGTTTTTAGAGATTTGGCAGTTTCATTATTAAATTGCCTTTCTTAATGCAAGAATGGTCATGTAGTCCGTAAGCATTCGGCCTCGTGCGTGTTTCTCTCCAAGTTATAATAAAGTCAAAAG
>ERZ1026947.193-NODE-193-length-45601-cov-18.246213_pt1 | contig 45601 bp, 35 predicted proteins | sample MGYA00519568_ERZ1026947 | MGnify/ENA primary metagenome ERZ1026947 (study PRJEB26926, sample SAMN06164744) | human gut metagenome | biome: ENVO:00009003; feature: ENVO:2100002; material: ENVO:00002003 | host: Homo sapiens | place: USA | collected 2012 ...
TCTCTCTTTCCTTTTTTCTGAACTTTTGTCCAATATCTATTGTAGCACTACACAAATGTACAATAAAATATATAAAAAACTATTGACAAAATCAAAAATATAGGTTATAATAACCTCATAGTAAAAGAGAGTAGCTGGCGGAGAGATCCGTTTATGTTTGCGTCAATACGTTCCGATGAGGGACCGCTGCATATCTAAACGGCGAGACTTTTATTGATTAAATTGCCACAGGCGCAGTTTACCCAATAAACGTCTTGCCGATTTTTTATGCGTTTATTTTTCTGAGCCTATGAGAAAAGGAGGCTTTGAAGGGTATATCGGCAGCGACTACAGGAAAAAATAAAAAAGGTGGTATTTTATGAAGCAGTATCAGAAAAAGCTTGACCAGCTTTACACTGAGTTTTCATCAGGTGAAAATGGTCTTTCAACTGAGCAGGCAGTGAAAAACTGCGAAAAGTTCGGACGAAATGTTATCACGGAGGGCAAGAAAAAGTCCATTCCTATGATTTTTTTAGAGCAGTATAAGGACTTCCTTGTGCTTATACTCATTATTGCGGCGATAGTTTCAGCTTTCATGAAAGACGTTGAGAGCTGTGCGGTAATTCTTGTTGTTATCACAATGAACGCTATTTTGGGTACAGTTCAGACCGTCAAGGCTGAAAAGTCACTGACGAACCTTAAAAAGCTTTCTGCACCGACGGCTAAGGCGCTTCGTAACGGTGAAAAGGTCATTATCCCATCTGAGGAGATCGCAGTGGGCGACATTCTTCTTATCGAGGCGGGCGACCAGATATGTGCAGACGGCAGGCTGATAGAGTGTGCATCAGTTCAGGTGAACGAGTCGGCACTCACAGGCGAGAGCGTTAATATCGACAAGGATATGAGCGATATCGAGGGCGAAAAGCCTCTTGCTGAACGTGCAAATATGGTATACTCAGGCTCTTTTGTAACATACGGCAGAGGAAAAATGCTTGTAACTGAAGTCGGTATGGATACTGAGGTGGGCAAGATAGCTTCGCTTATTCAGAACGCTTCTGAAAGAAAAACGCCTCTTCAGAACACTCTTGACGAGTTTGGCAAAAAGCTTTCCATTGCTATCCTTATTGTCTGTGCAGTTGTGTTCGGACTTAGTATGCTTCGTGGCGGCAAGCTTATGGATTCGTTCATGTTCGCTATCGCACTTGCTGTTGCGGCTATCCCTGAGGCTCTCAGCTCTATCGTTACTATCGTGCTTTCTTTCGGCACACAGAAAATGTCAAAGGAAAACGCTATCATAAGAAAGCTTCAAGCTGTTGAAGGTCTGGGAAGCGTTTCGGTTATATGCTCTGACAAGACGGGTACTCTTACTCAGAACAAGATGACAGTCAGAAAAATAATGGTAGACGGCAGGATAATCGACACTGACGCTGTTGATCTTGATGATGAAAAGGTCAAGACTATGACAAGAGCCATGATCCTTTGTAACGATTCAAGCTGTAAGGACGGCGTTGAGATAGGCGACCCTACAGAAACGGCTCTTATCAATTTTGGCACAAAGCTTGGTATAGACACTGACAAGGTGAGGGAAGATCTCCCTAGAATTTCTGAGATACCATTTGATTCAGACAGAAAGCTTATGTCAACTCTGCACGTTATCGACGGCGAGAAGGTGCTATATGTAAAGGGTGCGGCTGACGTTCTTATAAACAGGATAACTTCAAGCGACGAGGAAAAGGCTGTTATAACCCAGCGTGTGGCAGAGCTTTCGGAAAAAGGTCTGCGTATTCTTGCATTTGCAGAGAAAAAATTCGACAAGGATACCGTATGTCCAGAGGACGAGGACGGATTGGAGTTTGTCGGTCTTATTGCTATGATGGATCCACCGAGAGAGGAATCAAAGGCGGCTGTTGCGGAATGCCGCAAGGCAGGCATAAAGCCTGTCATGATAACAGGCGACCATATCGTTACGGCTTCGGCTATTGCCCGTGAGATAGGCATTTTGGACGACAATTCAAAGGCTGTTGAGGGTCATGAGCTTGACGCTTATTCAGACGAAGAGCTTGTTGACTTTGTAAAGGACAAGGCTGTTTACGCTCGTGTTACACCTGAGCATAAAATAAGGATCGTAAAGGCTTGGCAGGCAAACGGCTGTATAGTTTCCATGACAGGCGACGGTGTGAACGACGCACCTGCGTTAAAGCAGGCTGATGTGGGCGTTGCAATGGGCATCACAGGAACTGAGGTTTCAAAGGACGCTGCCTCAATGGTGCTTGCAGACGATAACTTTGCAACTATAGTCAAGGCCATAAGAAACGGCAGAAACATTTACGAGAACATTAAAAAGGCTATACTCTTCCTGCTTTCGGGCAACTTTGCGGCAATTCTTGTGGTGCTTTTCAACTCACTGCTTGGACTTCCTGTTCCGTTTGCGGCAATACATTTGCTGTTTATTAATCTGCTTACAGACTCGCTCCCTGCTATCGGTTTGGGTCTTGAACCTCACTCCGAAGAGGTCATGAAACGCAAGCCAAGAAACGCAAATGAATCTATACTCACACGTCCTTTCCTGGGCGAGATCGCATTGTATGGCGTAGTTATAGCGATAGCGGTAGCTTCGGCTTTCCTTATGGGAAACAAGACAAGCGCAGCTCTTGGTATGACGATGGCATTCGCGGTGCTTTGCTCCGCAAGATTGTTCCACGGCTTCTCCTGCAAGAAAAAAGGTCCTGTTATCTTCTCAAAGGACTTTTGCAACAACAAGTTCGGTCTTATGGCGTTCGGTCTTGGAATGGTATTTTTAAACTCCGTTCTGCTCGTTCCACCGCTTAAAGGACTTTTCAAGATAGCAGACATGACAGGTATGCAGTTTGCATGGATATACATTCTAAGCTTTGGCTCTATGCTCGTTATCCAGCTTATAAAGGCGATATTCTTTACAAAGTCTGAAAAGTAAGGTCAAGAACATGACACATGGTCAATAAATGGGACGTCGAGGACGCCGTCCCCCTACAATTTGTATAAAAAAACCGCTCTTCGTGATGTCACGGGGAGCGGTTTTGTTTTATTAAGATGTGGCTATCTGTGCTGAGAAGCTTTGCTTCCATGCTTGTATGGATATATTGATTTTTTTGTAATATTCTCCATAGTCATCGTATTCGCTTGACGGAATAAAAAGGGGAAGCTTGTATATCGTAGGATTGGCTTTATAAAATGATGAAAATGAATTAATTTTCTTAAAACTAAAAACACAATGTTCTTCCTGAGAGGGATAGATTATTCCGCAGGTGTCACCGCCTGTCAGGAAAAGATATGACAATAGCTGGTGGATATCAGCGCCTTTATTCCAATCCCAGAACTTGTATTTTGCGTCAAATACGTTTCTTTTGGAATCGGATTTGCCCTTTTCTATGTAGTCAGGATACCAATATTCTTTGTCAGCCCATTGCAGGCTTCCTTTGGAATTGTCGGTAAGCAAATGTTCATAGCTATATTCGTTCAACAGCTTGACAGCGATAAACTCCTCCCACAGCCATGAGATATCAATGAGTATGCCAAAGGTGTCTTCTTCTTTATCGTCAAACACGTTCTGACCTGATTCCTGCAATATCATCAATGCGAGCTTTCTTACGTCCTCGTATTTTTGATACATAGGGTGGGTTATCTCTTTTCTGCACTTCATGGAGTCGGAATAGTTCACGTTCATTCGATATGATGGCGTTGCATTTTCTATGGCGTCTATTATCTCGTTGAGGATAACGTTGTTGCTGAGATAGCCTTTCAAAATGTCGGGAAAATAGTCTTTGGTATAGTCGAGAGTTTGGCGTATGAGGCATAGAATATCGTTGTCGTAGGAATACTCTCTTGTGGAATATGCGGTCTTTCCTAAAAAGGGATTGTTTATCTTTATGTGCCTGTTGATATCCATAACGCCCTTGAAGTCATACTCGTTGTATCTCTTTCGCACATACTCTTTGTATATTCCGTCTTCGTAGGCTTCCATAAGCTTCATAAGAAACAGAAGCACCATTATGGCAGTATAGTCGCTTTCTGATTCGCTGTTTACGCTCAGGTCAAAAACGTTTATGCCGCATACACTGCACAATAGATAGAGCAGGAAATACTGTTTATCGTCCTTGTCAAAGCGTGACCTTATCTCTATTCGGTAGTTATCTTCACTTTCTTCACCCTTGCTTCTGCAGGACAGCACGCCCACCCAATTGTAGGTGAAAAGCTTGTCATTGACTCGTGAAAATATCTCTTTGTTTTTGTTTCGGCTTTGAGAAGGTATGGTGATGATATTACTGCCCTTTATCTGATTTAGGTCGCTGACCTGCTTGATATCCTCCCAATAGCTTTCGGGTATTTCCTTTTCATCAGTTGCCTCATCATCATAGACCAATGAATACGCTTTATCATAGCTTTGGTTATCTTTAAGACTGATCGTTATATGATTATCCATTTTGCTCCTCCGATCAAGCCTTAAAATTTTCACCTATTTTCTCTACTTCGCTTTCAGTTCTCTTGCCCTTTACATACTCATACAATATCTGAGAGAGGTGGTTATCCCACACTTCTTCTCTTGCTTTTTTGTAGCCATTTCCGTCAAGATACAGCAGTATCTTTGCAAAATATGACGGACCAAGGTGATAATGTCTGTTAAGTTTAAGGGTGTTATCAATGGAATTATTGAGGGCTGTTATTTTTGATACATAATCATCATAATCATTGCCAAGCGCATTATCTACGCCCATTGCCTTTAAGACCTTATCCATTACGGCTTCTGCGGTGACTTCATGCCAAGCAAATCTTCTTCTTAAAGCAAAGTCAAAGACCTCTACGCTTCTGTCAATATCGTTCATTGTGCCTATGATATACACGTTGGAGGGGATAAAGAACTTATCGTTACCCTTATTTATATAGAATGTTTTGTCAGTTGCCAGTGCAGAATACTGCGTAGCTATCCTGCCTTTTTCTCCTCTGTAGTCTGCGTCCAAGCAGAACATGGTTTCACCAAGGACTTTTGATATTTCCGCTCTGTTTATCTCGTCAATGATAAAAAGGAAAGGAGGGAGGTCGGCTGGCTTTATGTTTTCAGCATCAAAGCCCTCCTCGTTTATTTTGTTTATCCAGAAGTCAACGATAGACTTGTCCTCGCCCTTGAGAAAATCTTTTATGGTGTCTTCCGTCACCTTTTTGCCTGAAGCCTGTATACGCTCTATTACGCCGGCCTTTCTGCAAAATGACTTGAAAGAGCCGTTTTTTAATGTGTAGCCTATGCTTTCGTTTGCAAGGTTTGGTCTTATGCCCTCGATAAAGTCAGTGTAGTCATATGAGGGGTGGAACTGCACCATTTCCATTTGTATATTTTTATCGGCGTTTTGTCCCAACAGCTTGTCGGCAATCTCGTTTCTTGCGGAAAAGGTCTTTCCTGTGCCAGGTGCGCCGTTTAAAATGAGCTGTTTGTTTGCTTTTAACAGTGAATATGTATCTACCATAAGTGAAAAACCTCCGCCAGATGTGATTTGGACGTTGTCTATTAGAAATTCTGCTATTTGTTTCATTTTCTCTTTGGCTCTTTGTTCGCCGTCAATAAATATGATGTTATTATTGGCGTCCCTAAAGATAGCTTTTCCACTGCTGTCTTTAAAATTGACCCAATCACCCGTTCTAAAAACGTCCATTTCGGTATCTTTAGGTATTAACCTTAAGGCATCATTTATTTTTGTAACAAGGTTATTTCCCTTCCCGTCAACAAAATTACCAGCATTTCTTGACCACGTTGAAGGATTTTCATAGGTTTTTTTATTGGGGTCAGGATACAATATATGAAGAAAATTCAAGATATGTTTTTTGTCTTTTGTTGACTGTACCCCCTGCAAAACTATCGCCATGAAAAAATGGAAATTTCTTTGCCGATAACCCTTATCTGTTTCTGTTTGAAATTGCTTACTATTCAAGTATTTTATCTGTTGTATAAACGTTTCGTCACCATTTTCTAACAGTTTTTGCACATCTTCAAATGTGCTTTTCCATGTTATTTTTCCCATATCAGGTACTCCATTCTTCTATAATTTTACTACAATAATTTCATTATATCTTATCAGCAACGCTTTGTCAAGGCGGAGTAATCAGAAATAGAGGAATATCCACCTGTTCATTGTGTCAAAGTCAAGTCCTCTTACGTCTATTGTCCTGCTGGTGCAGTCTGATATTATGGTCACTGTTTCAAGGCTTTTACAATCGCTGAATGCGTTGTTGCCGATGGAATATAATGTATTTGGAATAGTTATGCTTTTAAGGTTTTTGCACTGATAAAATGCAAAAGAGCCAATACGTTCTGTGCCATAGGGTATCTCAATGCTTTCAAGACTTTTACATTCGCAGAACGCTTTTTTACCTATGCTTTCTAATGTATCAGGCAGAGTTATCTCTTTAAGACTATGACAGTCTTGGAACGCATTATCACATATATCCTCCAATGAATCAGGGAGCTTTATATGTTCAAGGTTTTCACAATTTTCAAATATGCTGTCGCTTATGACAGTAACACCATTTGGGATTGTTATGCCTGTAAGCTTTTTGCACCCTTTAAAGGCATTCCATTCAATGCTGTCTACGGACTCAGGTATTTTTATGCTTTCAAGGCTGGAACATTTCTTGAACGCATCGCTATGTATAGCTGTCACGCTATCGGGTATGATCATGCTTTTGAAGCTTTGACAGCCATGAAATACAAAGGAGTCTATTTCCGTTATGGAATCAGGGAGCGTAATGTTTTCAAGGCTTTTGCAATTGTTGAATGCGTGTGCGCCAATGCAATATAATGAATCAGGTATAGTTATATTTTTCAATCTTTCGCAGGAAGCAAATGCCATATAATCTATTCTCGTTACAGAATCAGGGAGCGTGAGGCTTTCAAGGCTTGTACAACTCATGAACGCACTCTCTCCGATGCGAGTCACCGAATCGGGTATATTTATATTTTTTAATTTTTCGCAATCTTTAAAGGCATTAGGACCTATCGTCTTTAAAGAAGCAGGGGACGTTGTGTTTGTCGGATCGTTTTGGATATTTACGTCCGTAAGATTTTTACACTGCCAAAAGGCATTGTCACCAATGGTCTCCACTGAGGCAGGTATAGTTATACTTTCAAGGCTGGAGCAGTTATAAAAAGCATTTTTACCGATAGTTTTAAGTGAGCTTGGCAGAGTTACGCTCTTTAGACCGGTGCAATACTGAAATGTGCATTTACTGATCTTTTTTATAGAATCGGGTATAATTATGCTTTTAAGATCAGGACAGTTAAAGAATGCGCAGTTGCCAATGCGCTTTACAGAATCGGGTATGGTTATACTTTCAAGGCTGGTACAGCCTCTAAATGCTCCATAACCAATAGTAGTTACTGTGTCAGGTATGTCTACATTTTTTAGCTTGGAGCATTCGCCAAAGATCATAGAATGAATAAACGTTGCGTTTTTGGGGAGCGTTACGCTTTCAAGCTCAGGGCAAGCGCTAAGCAGAAAGCTACAGTTTGTCGATTTCGGTATAGTCAGGTTTTCAAGGTTTATGGAACTCATTGATATATCCCTCCATTTTTCTTTATTTGACTATATTATAACACATCAACTGTCCGTTTGTTTGGATTGAAAATAAAAAAGCGACCAAGATTCCTCTTAGTCGCTTTGCATAAATTTTCTTTTGAATCTTTGTCTAACTTTTTGGGGTCAGTTCAGTTGCAAGGGATACTTCTTCGCCTTTATTCAGTTTTGTCATTGTACCGGTAGAGAGTTCCAGTGCATCTCGAAATGCCGCTTTGCTGATTTCTTTTTCGGCAAGTAAAACCCACAACTTCTTATAGCTTATCTTCATATTGGGCTACCTCCAACAAGGTTTTTACATTGTGACACTGTATTATATCATATATTTTCGCAAATATCAACAGAAATCGAATAAAAGCGAATGAAAATCGCATCATCGTGCGATTTTCATTCGCTTAGGTCGTTCATACCGGCAAATCATCGTCAACTATATAGCCATACCCTCTTTCTTCTAATGAATACCTATTTTTCCACTTTTCATAAGCATGGCCAAGTATTGAATCGGTTTCGATGAGTCTGTTATTGGCCGTTCTGGCTTGTACAATAATACGTCGCACAATGTCCACCTCAATTGCAGCTATCGTTTTGTTGTGATTTTTGACTACAATCACAGGATTATCGAGTCTACTCCATGAGCGCAAACAGTTGTGCAAGACGCTTCCGGTTTCAAAATAGTCCACGGAACTCGAAAGCCATGTAAATGAGAATCCGTCAATGCAACACGGTGTGATCATCGGATCAGTTTTTGCAAAAGGCGTAGAATACTTTACCGGCTGAGGCAATCTCGGCGAATAGTACTCGTCGTCATATTCATCTTCTTCCTCAAAAGCGTTTCTACCCGTGCTTCCTTTTCTCCAATTAGCCCTTTCTTTCTTTTTGGCACTATCGTTCAAGTTCCCATACATTACTGCTTCCAGATTGGTTTCGTACAGGTTATCTTCCAGTCGTTTGAGAAGAGATCGCGCTCCTTTGAACTTTGAATAATCCGAGAAAAAGGTCATTGCACCTGGGAATAGATGAAACTGTGAAAGAATCTCATAGATTGAATCGGAAGATATCAATTCTCGGAAAAGGTTAACGTCATTCAGTATTTCCCAGAATCGCTCACATTCCTTGATATAGAAGAACAAACCCGTATCTTCAAAAAAGATTTTCCTCACCGTTTTTGCATTAGGTAGTGAGCTTTCTCTATATATTGTCGGCACATTATAGGAATTATGAAGCCTTTTAGCGACATGTTTAAATGAGCCGTCAATGCAGCGAGAGTTATCGGTGAAAGGAATTGCATCATAAAATCTCCTCGAATAGCCCAGAAATCGGCACATAAGGACATACTTATCAAGTGTAAGTTCCGATCCCGTGAAAGGTAATGTTTCTTTTTAGAAAACACAAGATTTTTTGATCTCGGGTTTCTTTCAGACTCTCTCATACATTTAGGACAGACCATTTTACCATTTTGAAAAGGTGCATTGAAGTGAAGTTCTTTATCCGGTTCCTCAAACAGAGGTAATTGAAGCGTTGCCCAATCTGCAACAACCGGTCTCTCAGTTTTTTCAAAAGATGAACGTTTTCCAAAATACTCGGGGTAAGCCGGAATATGAGCGTTGCAATGAGGGCAAACCCAAACGTGACGGGTAAGATTTGCCTGCCATTCATGCCTAATAGCCCATGAGTACCGACGTTGTTTTCTGCTAGAAAGAATCTGTCCGGCAGTTGCAATATCAACGGTTTCATTATGCTGTTCTACATTATATCCGCAGGGAATAAGCAATTTTTGAGTATTCACAACTGTCAGGACTCCTTTCGATATATTCCTTATTTGGCAAAAATGTATCTTTCTGTTCTGTAATTCATGCAGTCCATTTTCCAGAAGAAATACGGTGCCTTTGTTGCACGGTAACAACAACCGAGACGCCATTTTCAATTGCTCCTAAGAGAATGTGTGCAACTTCTTCCTGTGTTGCCACTCTTCCGGCAAGAAAAATGTCGATATCTTCAATGACAATAACCTTAATATCTTTGAATACCTCTTCCATTGGATAATCTCCAGAATAGTAATTCCCCTGGCGAATAAAAGAATGAAATGAATCCATGAATTCTTCACTCGACATTGCTTTTACCTCATTAGTTGGAATGAGTTCACAGATTCTTTTGACATAAAAAGTCTTTCCATATCCAGAGGGAGCATCAAGGACAACATAAGAAGCTGGTACTTTTCCTTCTCTTTTGACTCTATGCAGAAGCACCCTCATTCTCATTCTCCAAATACATTTTGAGATCTTTCCGGTAATAATCAATTTGTGTACGATGAGAATAATGGAACAGATAACCATTATGGCTGCTGCATACAACACATAGCGAAATACGCCAAGACCTTCGGTGTAATTGATATCATGTTTAAGTTCGGCTAAATACGAGTAATCGGTGCCGAAAAAGATAGGCTTCAAGAACAGGTAATGCAGCAGGTTGTTATACAAGAAAACTCCGATTGTAAGAAACGCTGTTGAACAAGCAGCTAATGTCCATTTACCCCATGTTCTATTTATCTTTGTTTGTATCATCGCAAACAAAAGTAATACGAAGCCAGAACATAATACGTATGTTCTGTACTCAAAATCTCGGCTTTTTGCAAACCATAAGTCACATAAGGGGAGGGTCAGCATCCCTACAGAAATAAGAAACAAAACAACGATGCCGGTCCATTTTGCGAAGCTTTTCATATGTTCACCTCCTAGTCTTCATCACTTGTGTACATTTCGATTTTATTGTAATAATCAATTACGCTTTCTTCAGCATAATCTCTAGCTTTCATTTCGCACATCTGAAAATAATAAGCTAAATCATCGTCTTTTCCGTCGACGTAGTTCTGAAAATCTTCTTCATATATGGGGACAAAGTAGAATGTCAGAAGATCTCTATATTCAACATCCACAGAGTTATAGGCATCAATAAGTCGGTGCTGGTATGCGTGATAACTTTCGTGGCAAATAGAATCTAACATTTCCTCTGCCGGCATTGATTCAAGATATGTAATACTCACTGTAATGGTGTGAGTTCTGTCATCATACTGTGCGATAGTCGATTCTCGCAGTGTATCAATTTTCACATTCAGTTCATGAGGCAATCCCAAGTAGGACGCTTCTATATTGGCAACGGTCTGCAATGTATTTGCCTTCTCATTGAGATTCAGTGTGTCCCACCTGTCTTGAAGCAGGTTGCTTACAGTGTCAATATTGGCGGCTATGGTATATTCGGCTTCAGAATTCGGCACCTCAGCCGTAGTTGTTTTGAATGCCATGGTTCCGCCAAAGACACTGTTAATGCCTATCGGAATAACAAGTATCATCATGCAGAAAGCGGCAATAGTTCTTGCGCCTAGCAAACCAAATTTAATTCTTCGCTGCACAATTTGTCTTCTCCGCGCCTCGTTCATTATTTTTTGAGAAAAAATCATCACGAGATAACTGCAGCACATCACAAATAAGGTTACAATGGCTGCAACCGTCAACGGTGTCATATCTTTTCCAAACGCCAGCAAAGTATAAATTTCATATGGTAATACAATATTGACAAAGACACTGATATTATTTCTACGGCTCTTAAACGTGATCAAAAGACCAACTGTAGTGAAAATCAACAGAAGCCCCCATAATGCAATTTGCGAAACAGTCAATGTTTTGCCGGGTATACACCTGAACAGAATACTCTTAAACCGAATCATCGAAATGATTGCCCAAAAAACATTTTCGAAGACATATGCTGCTTTACTCATTGTGTTCTTGTTGCACATACTTTTACCTCCAACAGATACTTCGTCACAAACTGAGCATGGGGGGCGGAACTTTCATGTTCCAAAGTTCCGACGCCCACACTCTGCTTCAAATCAGCAAGAAATAACTGATTCGCTCTGATGTTTCTTCAACTGTCAATGATTCAGATATCTGCTTTCATCGTGAATTCTAGGGAGTACCGTATTAATAACCTCATTCACATGGTCTACAGGGATGATTTCTACCGCAAACTGTTCAGTTTCCTCCTTAGACAACTGGTCGTAGTTATCACGGGGAATGAACACTTTCGAACACCCGGATTGTTCGGCCGCCTGAATCTTTGTCAGGGTGCCACCGATGGCAAACACATTGCCAAAAAGATCAATTTCGCCGGTGTAAGCGACATTACCCTCAACAGGCATGTTAAACACAGCAGAAAGCATAGAAACCATGATTGCAACGCCTGCAGAAGGGCCATCCTTAACAACAGCACCTTCGCCAAAGTGAAGATGCACACCGAAGTCCTCATTATCAGGCAAAAAGTGTGTCCTTATGTACGTCTTGGCAAGTTTAACACTGTCGATTGCGCTTTCTTTGGGAAGTCCCGTAATACAAGTGGAATTATCAGAAGGAATGATCGCTGACTCGATGGAAAACGACATTCCGCTGTTATTGCCACTTACAGCCAGTGCCTTTGAAAAGCCAGGAACGTTCTTTTTCAGAAGGTTTCCTCTCGGAATCGGTTTCGGGCCGAGAGAAACGAAAACGTCATTTGCATCGATGCAAACATGGTCTGCATCCATTGTCCGATAAAGCTTGTCATTGACGATTCTATCTACAGCTTTTTCGAGGTCTCTTACTCCAAACGAAGTACAGTAATCCTTCAGCAGAATTGATTTAGCCTCATTTGTGATGGAAAACTTGATTCCGGCCTCTGCATATTCTGCATCAAGTTTGGGCAGCAAGTACTTGTCAAGAATCTGTTCCTTATCTGCATATGTGTAACCATCGAGCTGAATAATGGAGAAGCGATCCAGAAGCCAAGGTTCCATAGACGACAAATCATTTGCTGTTGCAATGAACAAGACATTTGACAAGTCAAGCGGAACTTCAAGAAAAACATCGGTAAATTCTGACGAATTATCGAGCAAGTCAATAAGAGCATTGCTAACATTGACTCCGTTCATCTTGCCAAGCTTGTCCACCTCGTCCAGTTGAACGAGTACCTTTGTAGTTCCGGCTTTTGCAAGTTCTCGTACGATAACTCCTGCATCGGAATCCTGCCAAGTCGGTTCAAACCCTTTCAGCATATGGGTGTCTGCCACACCATTGAGCGAGATTTTTACATACGGAATTCCGAGCCCTTTTGCGATGCTTTTGCAAATAGAACTCTTGCCGATACCCGGTCCTCCCGCCAGCAGAATGCGTTCACTGGAAAAGCTCCTTTTTTTCAGTGCTTTTGAGTAAAAGGATTTAGCTATCTTCTCCTTTACGGACAACAGTCCAAAATGCGTGCTGCTTACACAGTCAAAGAAAGCATCCTTATCAAACGCCTCGAAACCCCCTTTTTCAGGGATAATCGAAGTCAGATACTCAAGCCTTCTTGATACGGTCGCCTTTTCATGCGGATTCAAGTTTGAAGTCAGAAGAAGTGTCAGACCTTTCTTGATTTCATCCCGAACATTCTCACTGAAAAGCTCCTTGTTTCGATGATATCGCAACTGCACATTGGAGGTATCCGCAATAGGTTCAAGGCGGTTATTAACCATTTCACTGTCAACGACTACACTTGTTCGTTTTCCAGCTTCATCCCAACAGTTAATGATCATACGAATAATGCTATGAACACCCTCCTTGAGTCCTCTGACCCCGTTGTCACTACAGAACCGTTTGACCATGTAAAGCAAAACATCAGTAGGGAAGACGATATCCGTTTTCGAAAGATCATAAGTTTTAAGCAACTGAGGAATAACATACTCCTGGGCAATTACGACTTTATCGTCATCATCGTAATCATCAACCATGATTACCTTAAAACGGTTGAGAAGAAACTCGGGAATACCATTAGTCGAATTGGCAGTAGCGATATAAACTGTATTGTGCGTATCAATACCTGTTTCCAAGAACGCATCATAACAAACATGCTCATCGGACAGGGTATCAAGCAAAGCATCAGCAGGATTACCATCTTTGCCGCCACTTGCCATTTTGTCGATTTCGTCCAAGCCAATTACCGCTTCTGTGATTCCAAGTTGGTAAAAAGATTTAACCAGTTTCCCAGCATCAGAACCATCATACGAAGAATCGGTGCCCTTGATTTCAAGTGCTGAATTAGCGCCATTCAGATGAATGACATCATAGGGAAGCCCGTATGCTTCCGCGATTGCCTTGATAATAGTCGTTTTCCCAGTTCCAGGACTACCGACGAGTAGCAAACGAAGTCCATGGTTCTGTGTGTATTTGCTTGCGATAATTGCCTCGACGATTTCCGTCTTAACCTTGTCAAGTTTGTACAGCCGCTTGTTAAGAGTTTCCATAATACTATTTCTATTAGGAACACTCTTTGCTGAAGTTGTTGGAGTGATATTAAGAATATACTTCAACTTGAGAAGGCTCTTTCCAGGCTTCATTACTCCGCTGCATTCAGCAAAGAGATTTTCGATATCTCTCTGCTGCTGATGTGTGTATGTTTCGCGGCAAATATCAAACTTGAGACGAAGTTCGTCCAACTTTGTGAATCTAACAACATCCTCATCAGTCTTAATTCCGTACTTTTTGCCGCTCAACTGCTGAGCAATGTTTTTCTGCTGACCCGATGCAAGGCCAAGGAACTTTTTCATCAAAATGAATTTTTTCTTGATATCGACAACGCTATCGAACATTTTGTAAAAATCATGTGTACATACAATTTTGGCAACGAACTTGTCATGAATAGATCTGCCGATTGCATATACCTCATGACCTTCATCGCACGAAGCAACCTGAATGATTGTTTCAGAATTGATGCTAATATCAAACGTTGCTTCCCCGTTCTTTACAGAGAATGAAGTTTTCTCCTTGAAAGATTTGATATTCTTAGTAATATGACCATGCTTCACAATGCACGGATTACCTTCAACGCTGTCAAGCATAGCCCTACGAATAGCCATATCCCGCATATGTTCAATGCCGTGTTCGCGTCTGTCGTCATCCATATGCAAATCTTCTGACAACCCAGAAAGAAGTTCTCTGATATCAGCCTTCAGTTCCTCGATTTCCACATCTTCATCACAAGATACGCTTTCGTTAGTTTCATTGTTGGTGTTTTTTTTAGGTTCGAGCGGCTGATCAGTGGCTTTGTGGTCACTCATTTTATTTTCTTCTGCAATTGACATAACCTTTTCCTCGCCAGTGTTAGAAATAGACGCATTGTCCTTTTTCATGATTATCTTCCTTTCACCATTGTATATTTTCCGAGATTGAAAGCAGAATCGGCTGTTACAATCATCGGCGTGTTAATGAAACTATTGTCTTTGACACAAGTAATGAGTGTGTTCGCCGAAGATAGCATAGTTTCGTTCGGCACCAAGATTTTTGATTTCGGTATCATAATCTGCTGCGTTGCAACAACGATACCCGAAGGTAATTCCTGATATGTGTACTCGCTGAGTTCTTTTTCAAACAAAATGCTCATGTTTTATCCTCCTTGCAAATTTGTTCCTCTGGACGTCTTTATTATCGTTCAAAATCGGAAATTCTTCCGTATCGCCCAAGTAACAAGGATCTGATAATACGTAACATGCATGTCCGATCTATGTAACAAGAGCGTGGAAACATAACGAAAATGTCCCACGCTCTTGTTTTATAAGTTTCAGATTCCCCACAGCGCATTCCCACCGGTATGCCCAACAGAATGATCATCCTGTGATACCAAGTCGAAACTGCCTGTTTCGGGATTGTGCTGCCATGTATAGCCTTCGGGTGTATACCCATGTGGGGATTCCATCCTTTCCATTGCACCAAACGATATGTCCTGCAGTTTTTCAGGGCTATCATACATGTGATCCTGAAAATCCTCTTTGCAGGCATTGAATTGTTGGTAGATGCTCATGTCGTTTGCAACATTTCCCAGTTCAACATGATGCTTACTTTCAAATTCCGGAAACACACCTTCGACAGACAATCCATCGGCAAGTTCTGCTGTTCGTCTTTCAAATAGAACACCATTTTCAGATTCCAAGCCATCCATAGCCATGTTGCGAGTCGTTATTGGAATAGGATCACCAGGGATGAATTCATCTCCGTCATAATGTCGCTCTATGTAGTCAGCCGCTTTGTCAAACCCATAAGAACGAGCATAATCCGCAGCCTTCTCCGCTTCGGATTGAATATCACTGTCATCGAACGCCGCCTCCAGCGGAAGGTCTGGAATATCTTCCACATCGACATTTTCAGCCGTATCAATGCTGATATCATTCGTTTCTGCGGAATCAAAGTCAACCCAATCACTCGTCTCGGGTACCTCAATCGTCTCAGTTTCGGAAAATTCCATTGATGCGTCATCGAATTCATTCATTATCGGTTACTTCCTTTCCTTGATTATTGATATCTGTCAAAAGCTTTGAGACAGTCTGCACCCCAAATGAGATGCCGTTTTCCATAGAGCATTTTCTTAAGAGATGAACGGCAATGCAGCTGCATTTCTTTCTGAACATAGCCGTATCCTCAGTATTAATGCGAAATGATAAAACAATCGGAATGCGGACAATGTGCGAAGCAATCTCTTCCGGAGTGTTCAGTTTGAGCTGCCGCTCGGCAAATATCTGTTCTGCAAGCATATTTGCTTCTTCCCGAACAGCAACCGAGCAGTGGTTACACCCCGCTTTTTCACAGAAGGCGAACGGACAATAATCCTTGCCATGGGCAGTCAAATATTTTGTGTTTGTTTTGACTATATGCTCATCCGAAACATGCTTCAGGTGTTCCCTGTCGGGCGAGTAATCCATTCTGGCGGGCAGAGCCGATCTAAGAAAACGATTCTTAAGCACGAACTCACCGGCGGACATAAGGGAAAGCACATCACAGAGGTTGTTATCCGCTCCGATATGTTCTCTCAGCATTTCTGCCTCCTCGCCGCTTAGCCGGAAAGAAATTATATTGTCAACGTTATCGAGCATTCGCCCGCCAACACGCGAAGGGGATTGATCTGAAAAGATGACGCCAACTCCGTATGCCCTGATTTCAGTAATGACGTTGATCATTAACTGTGTCATAGTGCTGTTCAGAGCTTTTTCCTCTTGTGTTGCACCCTCTCCCTGATCCAGCAAAGCGTGAGCTTCGTCGATCAAAACGATATTTCTAAGCCGGTGATCGCTCTGTCTTGTGGATTTCAAATAGGCCAATATGCTGATGAGAGTCAAAGCTGAAACTAACGATTTTTGCTCCGGTTCAAGACTTCCCATTTCGAGAACTGCGCATCCGTTCAAAAGATCCTCCACAGACGTAGAATGTATCGTATTAAACGTGCGAGGGCACCTCTCAATCAGACTTTGAAGCCTGAAAGCGCCTCCGGACATCATATTTCCTTTTACTTCATTGCTGTAACTGGATCTGGAAATGACACGCTTAAAGACTCGGACAAAGTCAGCCATATCAAAAATGGAAACATTGCCGTCTTCACTCGTACTTATGTCTGTCCAGCCGTTCAGAGTATATGCCTCCGCAATCGCCTTTTCAAAAAGCGCCGGCAAAGGATCGGGCAAAGAAAAAGCGGCCTTAAACGCAGACAACAAACTGCTCCTATATTCACCGAGAGGCACATCCTTTGGGACATAAAACGGGTTGATAAGCAACGGAACTACCGGTCGTTCCACCGTAAAGACCCTGCTGTCTTTCATGCCGGCGACCAGATCGCGATATTCACGTTTGACCGGTTCGAGTATCAAAACAGGAATACCGCAAATCTGGAACTGCGTTATCAGCTGCTTCAAGAGAGTGGTTTTTCCAACACCCGATTTCCCCATTACAGCGGTATGGAGTAACATTTGCTCAAGAGGAACAAATAGCCTCTGCAACGAATATACGGATCGTCCCAGATACAGACCTTCTCTATCGTCATTAGTCAGTTGTTCGGGTAAGAGATCCACTTCGGGCATCAACGAGAATGCGTTTCTATCGATGCCGATGAAGTAGCTGTCTTGCATCGGCAACTGAAAGATTTGTGAAATCTCCTCAGATGTCCATTTACTTAAGCTTGCTGTATCCGATTTCTTAAGATTGTGAGAGATTTTCCAAGGTTGGTTATAAATGCTGTACTTCTGATACGCTGAAACAGCAATGGTCCGAAAGGCCGTCCCGTGTACGGACTGCTTTATTCTGGCGGTAACCAGTGCAGCACTGGTTACCGCCCCTACAACGACAAGGTTTACTTCGGCGAAAGGATTTGCGACTTTCTGTGCATAATATTTCCATCGATCTGCCGACGCCACAGCGAGGCTGTCACGCATATTTGGCACTACGCCATCCACTGCTTGTGAACAATGAGCAGTGTTTTTTGCGATCAGCTGGCGTTCGTCATCAGACAACAGCGCTGGAATAATCTGAATACATAAGCCACAGCCGGAGCCGTCCAAAACGGAGTAAATCCGCTTCCAGTCAACACTTTCGACTACAGACGGCGATTTATATGTTTCCTGTACGCCGTATTCCTGTATGTCCTGTTTCATTAATGCCCAGACAGAGTCAGTATCCATTTTGGAAATATGCTTTCTGTAGTTCTCAAAGGACACTTCTTCTACAGTAAAACCAGACTGATGAAGAAGCGAAAGAATACCTTTTTCGAGCGCTTCTTGGCGGACAACACAATCCTGTTCAGAACTGTCATGGGTTCTGAGTGTAAGCAAATGATGAATACGGCTACCTGCTTTTCTACCCGCGATTCGAAAAATCTCAATTGCCGTTTGCCCATTTCCTGCAGAGGATAGATAGCAAGCATCTTCGCAAATCGTTTTTGCAAGCGTTAAGCTGACTTCATTGTCGTCTGAGATAGGAACTGCCTTGATGCGATATGAAGTCAGCGCAAAGTATTCTCCTCCATCAAAAAACTTCTTCATATACGTCCTCCTAAATGAACGGATTGTGTTGATAGTTCGGTACGGAGCTCATAAGTTGATTGATCACCTTGACGGGACGTGAGCTGAACACCTTGTACAGGCAGCCCGCCAGACCACCTGTACAAAGCACAGCGATAAAATAGAACTCCGTGCCGAAAAGCACTCCGGCAATGATAGAGCAGAACGCTGCAGCAAAGATCCATGCTAGGATTCTTATCCTTTGTCTGTTAAGTTCCTCTCTGTGTTTCTCATAGCGCCTACTGCCATATCTGATCATTTCACCGGTTACGCCGTTGAGCCTAACCAGTTTATCCCACGCTTCAGAGGCGATGGTTCTATTGGCGGTATTCTCCATGTCTATGTCCCCAAAGTCCTGAGTTGCTGCCCGTAGGACAGCGAGATACAGTTTCTTCTCTGTGGGGTACTGGCTCATTAACGGTCTCAGAAGGACGATGGTTTGTTCCCAGTTGCCGGCAGCAAGGTGACTCATGGCTTGAGAATATGTCCTGTCATACTGCATTAGTTGTTGGTCTTGCTGCGGATCATAAACCGGGTGTCCACACGAGTCACACTCCATTCTCATTCTGCTGCGATTGTAGTGAAAACTGGAGCAGCCACAGCGACTACAGACGCGATCCATAGAATCACCACCTTTCTAACGGTACGATAACAATTATCGATTTCTGGGAGGCAAAGGCTTGCTGACTGTAGCCTGGTGCGGCATACGCGCGGGAATGTGATTATGAGGCTGGATACCAGTTGCGTGACCGCTGTGATCCTGATCGTCACGAACCGGCTGATTGCTCGGCTCCACAGGAATGGAAGCAGAATAGACGCCCTGTCTCTGTTGCTTCAGCGCTGCGTTGATCAAAGGGATCAACGCAATCAGGTAAACCAGAGTTGTGATTATGAAGGCGAAGACCGCCGACCTTACAGATACGTCAATTCCCAAAAGCAAGGCGGAGAGAGCAATCACAGCGGTTTCAAGGATACAACAAACGACGGAGAGTCCAGCTGCTTTGCGAAGGTTGCTGTTCCAGTATGTTACGAGGTATGCCACAGGGATTCCAACAGTGAGAAGTGTGCCGCCGATGTACACTGCGAGACGAGCGGTTGCTGCTTCAGGGGCAAGCCACCAGAAAAGAAACTGGGGAATCAAAACGATGGCTGCAAGGACGGGGATCAAAGAGTAGTTTTTGCGTGTCATTTTCATCATTCCTTTCACTTCTTAAAATCTATAACCGCAGATGGGGCAAACGCTATTGCCACGCATCACGTTTCCGTTACAGGACGGGCAACGCTTGTACCGATCAGGCATGGGCGGAGGCGATTCCGCAGATGAGGTGTTTCCCTGGGCGTCAAATGATACGCCGCCAAACATATCCGTGTGCCGGGTCATTTCGGTCAGCGGTTCCCGCAGCGCCGGAAGCATCTGTGAGAGCATCATCATCTGCATCATCATGGGAGCCATTCCGCCAGCGTTCCCGTTGGAATTACATGCAGCACCACCAGTAGGAACCTGCCCTCGAGAAGGGATTCCGGTCATCATTTCACCCAGAGTGCGGTTATTGACGTTGCCGTTCCATACTCTTTGCAGATTATCCAGTTCGAGATCGGTTCTGGTTTTTCCACCGGCATACTCCTGCTCCAGGCTATAGAGTCTCTGAATCTCCGAATCGGGGACATTGATGGCTACAAGGTCAAACCGCTCCAGCTTGATACCGTACTCAGACAGACCGGACCTTATCGTGGTGACCGCCATATTTCCGATGTGGGAGAGTCTGCTATTGAACTCAGTGACATCGAGCTTGCTGATCTCTCTGGAAACGGCTTCTCTAATGGGAGCGAGAACCATCTGTTCAATACACGGATCAATATCTTCATCCGAAAACACGGAGCTATAGCTTCCGACCAGTTTTGTGAGAACCTTCAGAGGGTCGGAGATTGAGAAGGAAAGGTTGCAAGATGCAAGCGCTTTCATTGTAAGACGGAAGCGCTGCTCCCGGAAAGGGAACTCTCCAGTACCGAGCTTGAAAAACTTTGCTCTCTCCGTCGACACAAAGAATACAGACACGGTGGTTCCAGTATCTCCACGGGTCAGGATGTTACGGAGCCTTACGAAGAAGAGGTCAACGCCTGTGAAGATTTCGTATCTGCCGGGACCATAGGGACGCGAAAGCGTACCGTTGATAGCAACGAACGCAGTGGTTCCCGGAGGGACAACCAGAATACTTCCGTTGACAATTGCGGAGTATTGTCCGCATACATCCGGCTGAATTCGGATTAAACCGTTTCCACCTGGATCTCTGATGATTGATTGGTACATAGTCTCATCTCCTTGTACTTATGATATCTATTTCACGGCCAGGTTTTTCAGAGTAGGGTGATAATAGAGCCTGTGATTTCCGCTTATACGTTCTTCTGAGAAGGCCCTCTGAGCTTCTTTCAGGCAATCTCCAGACGCAGGCCGGTAACTAAAGTGGATCAGCATCGGCGATATGCCTCTCTGTGAATCCTTTTTGAGCCGCGCCTTAAGATCGCTATAGGAATGAACGTACAGACCGCGATGGCTGTAGTAGCTTAGTGTTTCCGATGTGCATATGGGAACCCGGGCACATTTGAAGTCGTAATGATCGCTTGAAATCTGATCATCCGACAGATTCAAGTAATCGAAGCGTACAATTCCTTCCTCAGTTCCGTCCCAAGTGACATCACAGTGGACGGGAATCCCGTTGATCCATGCAATCGTCCAACAATGCCAGCCGTCCGTTTTGGTTCTGCCATAAACCTTGATGCAGGGGATGCCGATTCGCCTGAAGCACAACAGCAACAATGCATTATGTCCTTCGCATACACCCGATGAAAGAAGCACAGGTCCCACAATATTGTGATCCCGAACATCGCTATGATTGGAATATGCGAGCTTCTTTGAAATACGTTCGTACACGAGAATCTCACGGTCAATCATTTGCAGATGAGCAGTTCCACGAACGGTGCGGCAAACACTCTTCCGCACCTGCTGCCGGATTCTATCAATGATTTCAGGGGCATACAGGATTGGGTACTCTAGAGTGCCTGTCTGACCTCTACGGGTGAATTCGCTTTGAAATCCCAGATAGAAGAATTCCGGGTGATCGTCTCTGATTGCTTTGTATGCCGCAAAGCAATCAGATGCAGATACTTCAGGATTGCTTATGGGGAAAGTCGTTTTACCTGAGTAATCTCCCCGGAGCAACTGGGCATTGATGCGGTCATAAAACGCCTGACCCTGTCGAGTAAGAAATCCCCTATAATATTCAGAACCCAGTTTCTCCGGTTCCTTCATCATTATGAGTCACTCCTTTCTATGCTTAGGTATTACCAACTTAATCTTCAGACATCCTTTGCCATCGATACGCGTATGAAGTCTGATATTTCCAGCATATCCGTGTGTGCGAAGACATTGACTGGAAAGCCGCACGATTTCATCCGTCGGCGGAATCAGACGCTTGTCTTCGCTAAGATCCTCCTGCGGAGCCGTGCCACGCGAAAACACAATGATTTCCGCCTCGGCAAAGTCTTTCCCAATGCTACCCAGCATTTTCTTCCGAATCGGGTCGCACACGAAGATACAGACGGGAGACGATGCCGCGCGTGCAGCACCACTCACCTTGTCGGTTCCGCTGTAAAACACACCGAGATCAGGGTGAGTATGCCCTTCCAAAGCGAACTCCGAAGGGCCGCAGAGCTTGAGAAAAGGATCAACCTTATAGCCGAAGGCGTCTGTATTGAATTTGGCTTCGTTTCTCAGAAACTCCTCACGATGATACTCCAAAAAATCGAGCCCCGGATTGTATTCTCCGTTAGGACCAAGGTTTGATGCTCCGACCGGATTGCGATTCATAGTCTGGATCTCGATGATATGGCTAATAATTGTTATCGGGTTGCCATCATCATCGACCATAAAATGTCCCATCCCGTAGAGTTTCTGCTCATTTACATTCATGGGAGATCTTCTTCCATACGAAGTGATAGAAACGAACTCCTGGTAAGGTTCGGGAAGGATGATAACTTTATTGCGTCCTTTGCCATGCCTTTCCTTGACATAAACATCACCGCACTCGCTTTTGATGATGTCCATGGCCTCCTTAAGGTTGCATACCGGATAGGTTTTGGACTGCGGAGGACGTCTGGTAGGCATAGGGGTATAATTGGTCACGATACTTCATCTCCTTTCAGTGGTGTCTGCCGGGAAGGGGCGGTGGTGCGGTCATAGGGTTTACTGTTCCCTTGCGAGGCGGAAGAACCATCAGTTCAGGGGCATAAAGCAGTTTGGGATGAATCGTAGGGAAACGTTTGGCAGCAACCCCATCCTTATGCCACTGTGCCACGCTGCTATTTGCCATGCTTTCATATCGAGTCACACCGGGATCATGAATCATATCGCGCACGAGCTTGTCCACGACAGTAGTCAGGGAACTCGTGAAAGGAATCCAGGTGTCAATGCAGGCATTCCCGGAACGAAAAACGTTAGGACTCGCAAGATAATGATCTGAGGCATACGAGGCCGATATGGATTTCAGCGGATATCCGGGATAGCAAATGATATCAACCGTCATAGATTCACAGGCTTTAGGCGTGGAGTCCTCGTTTGTGGTGAGGTAATGCGAAGGTGCCTTAACCATCACCTTAAGGTGCATCGCCTCGCCAGCTTTCGTCTGAACCCTCTGGGTCGTCACATACTTAGGGTTGTATTTCCGGACGATTTCCTGGTAATCGTTCTTCAAAGCCTCGGCAGAGTCTTCTTCGGTGATCGAGACTTCTCTCGTGTGACCGTATTCATCGGTATAGTTGGTTGAGTAACTCATATTGAACCTCCTTTTAGAGCTTATGGATTTCGTGCATTTTCTTGTGATCCTCATCGAGTGCAAAGACTGTCCTCGTGATCTTTTCGGTATCCAAAAAGTCAAGAGCTCCGTTACGCTGAATTACTTCGATATGAGCGCCAAGAGGGTACCCAAGGTCGTAGAGTGTCATTTTCTGAATTTCTTCACTGCAACAGATGTCAAAAGCATGCAGAATCTCGCCATGAGAGAATGTCGCACTGTCATGAGCGCATTTCCCCTGGACGCTACACTTATCGCACAGAAGATCGTCAAGAAAAACACGACCCTCATGCTTCATCACCTTGATAGAGGTTCCACACGAATGGCACACATCATCCACGATAAAGCCGGCATGGACGATTTTCCTGTAATTCAGGCGATGAACAGACATCTCAAAATCCGTCGTACCGAGGATGACGGAAATCTGCTCAACAGCATTTTTCAGTGTGACTTCCAAGACATTGCCATGAAGCCACTCGATCTTTGCAGGTGGATGGATTGCACATCCCGGACAGTTACGTTTCCGCAAAGGATGAGAGGAACTCAATTCCAGATTGGGATAAGCTGTGTAGGTCAGTCTGCGATTCATCACAGCTTCGCACCCAACAACACTGGCCCTAAGCTGTTCAGCACTGAGATGAGCAGCCATCGAACTGGCAAGGTTTGAGGTGCGAACGATTTCACTGACACCGTCAATTTGCCTGATCTGGGGCCCTGTGCAGGACGTCCTGATGCTGCTGTCCTTCATCCAGCTTTCGTCAATCAGACAGCGAAGGCAGAACTCGGTGTTGTCAAGAATCACGCTCTGGGCCATTTCATCATGTGTTCCATCCATGATGATAATCGGTCTCCGCTCTTCCGGGAGCTGTCGGATCAACTCATTCAACAGTACTTTGGCATCGAAATTATCGACTGCTGCAACTACATAATCATAATCAGAAAACGCTTCAGGTCCGAGCTTACAAAGATCACCGTCGATTCCATTGGAAGAGCAACCGTCATCCAAAAGCGGCTGTACCCGATCAGCCGAGCATTCCGCCTTGTTTCGTCCGGCATCCTCCGGTGTGCGAATCAAACAGCCGTGTTTAGCGGCGTTCTCAAGTGTAAAGAAATCGAAGTCCATCGTATCAGGAGAAAGTCCCATTTTGGCAAATTTCTCCATGAGATGCGTTCCAACCGCTCCGGCACCAACAATCAGTATGCGCAGGGCATGGAATAAAGGGCGATATTCTGAGAGTTTCAAAGCGTTATAAACGACTTTGTTCATGTTAGATAATCCTTCCTTTCCGGGCTGTCATAACAACTTCCCATTACTCTTAAATCGGTGACCTCTGGAACAGCGGTAACAGTTTTCTCCACTGTCCCAGAAGATCACCTGACTCTCACCAGGGACATTCCTTTGCTTATCAAAGGGGCAACAAGGAAACTGTGCGGGCTTGATTCCGCGGGGACCATTGCCGTTCTCCGAGGTTCTTCGAGTTGCATTAGCTATTGCCGACGCGGAAGAACGGCGGGGAGGCAGCGCCCTTGTAGAGGAAGAACTACTAGTTCTAGTTTGAGCATGGCTGACTGTTGATGAGGGTATGCCCACATTGACCCGAGGCGGGAGCGGAGGAGGTGCATTGGCGGATTTTTCTTTGCGTCCCTTTTTCGTAACACATGCGATTATGATTCCGCAAGCAGCCAAACCCAAGCCGACAAGGATGCATATTGTCACCATCATGTCAGCTCCCTTTCGTTTACGCTACGCCGGCATTGTCGCTGATTGCCAGGACGTCACCCTCCTGCAGATCAAGTCCTCCTAACGTTTCATTGGTGTCGCTGGTAGATGCCCCGGTGCGCTTGTTCTCAAAGAGAATCTTGCTGTCATTGGGATTCACGCCAATGTCAACTGCATACTCCTGCAGAACCTGTCCGAGAGTGTTCGTGCCGTACACAGCAGCCTGAGGGTAAGTAGTGCCGGTCACCTTGTTGAGCAGATCGATCCCAAAGGCGCCTTCGGTGGCGGCAAGAGCGCCGTCAATAGGGTAGTTTGTCATAACAGTAATCTCCTTTTATTTGTATTATGGTTTCCCACTACAGTGGAGTATTACCTCCACTGTTTCGGTTAATTACCATTCAACTCTCATCAGGTGGGATATTGTTTCTGTCATTCGTTTATTGCTACAGCAAGAGTTTTCAAGTTTCCAAGGACTTCGACCTTCTCATCCTTGCTAAGTGCGCCAGTAGCATACTTGACGATTTTCTTGTAGTTCATATCAGGGGTGATAAGGCAACAGTCAAGATAGTTGTCAAACATCTTACTGTTGAATTCCTGACCAGAGATGGAATAGGTGTAACGGTAGGTGATTTCGCCATCATCCTCGTCAAGTCTGAACCCTCCATATCTGAGAGTTTCATTGATCCGAGTAAGCATGCTTCCCATCAGCATTCTGTACTCTTTCAAGCAGGAAATGGGGAGAATCGAGTTGATAGTTACACTTTCTGCGTCTCCGTCAACGCGAACCATCACCTTCAGCGAAGTGTTTCTCATGGAAAAGCCCATTACGAACACTCTGTTTTCCTTATCAACAATAGACGCGTGCCATTCATTCCCGTCGATAAAGGACTTGATACTTTCAAAAAAGGAGTCTGCCTGTTTGATCTTGCCTTCGTCGACCTCATCCTCTTCCAGGAGCTTATCAAGAAGTCCCGTAGGAAGACCACCGCTGCAAAGTTTCTCCAGAAGATCCGACGGAACATCATCGTCGTTCTGAAGCATCTCCAGGAATCCCTTAACCTTGGGATCGAGTTCAGGGTTTGCCATCATTTCGGCAAAGTCTTTGTTAGTACGAGTTTCAGTCATTTTGTTCACTCTCACTTTCGTTTATTTGACGATTGTCTCGTCTGTGATTCCATTGTCGCACATCTTTTCACGTTTGTATGTTTCTTGCGAGTTACACACAACGACCTGCAAGTAACATGTTTTGAAATCATGTGTTACAATAGGCTTCTCGCGACCAGCCTTCGCTGGTTTCGGCCAGTAGCCGTCTGGCTCTCATCAGGCGAGTTTATTGCAGTTTCATCGACACCATCCTACCGGATACCTTTCATAGTTTTTCATACGATCCCCCTTCCTTGATCCTTTCGTAAGAAGTTCCAACACCAAAGAGTTTACTCGTCCTCTTTTTTGACCATCAATATTCACTCAACAACCCTACGCTACAAGAATCAGATGCTTACATCAGGTTCGCGACTCCTGATAGAAACATTTGCTTTGAGTTTCGTGTCGTATAGAAAGTTCTATATCACTCACCGAAAATATTCAAAACAACTCCTATCAACCAATCAATATTTAATGAATATCAATGCTTTTGTTTGCCATTTAGCAAGTGAGCCAATCAGTCTGTTATAGCTACAGCATTTCTCTGTAGTTCAAGGCAAGAAGGTGTGGTATCCTCGTCTGCATCAATTACCACGTTGACATCAGCGATGGATTCTCCCAGACTGAATGCAGTTTTTGATGGGGTGTTAGTTGGGAACTCCTTTCGTTTTGTTTGATGTATTAAGAGCCAAGCCTTTTTGCCTGACTTCTGTCTATATTTTAGCGCCATTCTATTTAATTTGCCGTATTGCCCATGTAACATCCGGAGGAGCAGAAGTAACATAAATGCATAAAAAAATGACGCACGGATAATCCGTGCGTCACGGTCACATGAAGATAGTTTAGAATTTTTCCTTTAATTCTTCGAGCGATTGATGCTGTATATCATCCACTAGTCCCAATTCAACCAGCCAGGCAAGAACAACATAGCCTTCTATCTCTCCAGATTCCGCCAGTTCATTCCACCACGAATAAACATTGTAGATTGAACTGGCATTAGCTCCGACAAGCCTTCTTGCAATTGATAATCCATTGTCATAATCGATATCTGAACCAACACATGATTCATATAGGGCAAAATTTATGATAGAAAAAGGTTCATTACTAATGATTCCTTCAGCCAGTAATTCCTCAACACTATACTCTTTTCCTTCAATCACAACATCATTTATTTCGCGCCGGCGAAGCATGTATGCGAGATTATTTTTTACGGTTGTATCTCCTTTCCTATATGCCAATGTGAAAGCCGATTTTGCCTTTTCATACTCGCCGTTTTCGTAATAATCCATACCTGCTGAGATGGGATTGGACATATCGGTTACTTGTTTTCTGAGTGCTTTTAGCCTGATTTTAGCAGCATCATCAGCTTCCCGTTTGTTAATCTCATAATAGGCATCTAATATATTGAACTCTGTTAAGTATTCTTCGGAAGATATCGCCCAGCAACCAAGTAACGCACAAACCGAAAAAGCAAAAACAGCATCTTCTGCTTTTTGAGGATCAGATATGCAACCTCTGTACTTTGAAAGAGAAGAGGTCTTTATCTCATCTATTCCATTGTATGGGCAGAAAGACAAAGTTAAATAGTTTATCGGAAACACGGATAAGATTTTTTCAGCTGAGTTTCTCTTGCTTTCGTCCGTAAGCATATATAACAATTTGTTATATAAAGCTAAATCGAAAAGAGAATCATCGACGATATATTTAGCAAGAACTATATCCTTTAATGCGGTTGCGATATCATCTAAATGCTCCGAATCGGATAATATCAAATGATAAATTCGATCAAAAAACTGCTTTGACAAGGTTATATCATACATGCCGAACGGGCTCTTAATATCACAGTATTTACACCAGCCAAGAACAGTAAAAATATATAAGCCCTTAACAAAATCTTCCCCAGTTGTTTCAATTACAAGCCTCTCAGCTTCTTTAAGTGGATTCTTCATCTGCTGAACTAATTCAAAAGCTTCAATCGTCGCCATAGCAAAACCATAGCGACTATTTCCAGCTTGAACGCTTTCCGCGAATTTTTCACTAACGTAATTTCGAAAATCTTCGGAGGATAAATCATCAATCAAATTGCAGATTTGATTGATTTGCACATCCGTAATATGTTCTTTGAATATTAAGTCATATATAGCATGCTTTTGCGAAAGGCTACTTTTTACTCCGTTGGCGATAAGCTCGAAAAGTATATTCGTTGCTGAATAGTTTTCTTCTTGCGTTTCGGCTTCGTTGATTAAAAAATTCAAAATATTGATTCTCTCGTTCCGGAGCGTCGTGGACAAAACCACAAGAATAACAACCTCCCGCCATGCGTTTTTTCTATAATATTTAGCAACAAATAAAGAGGGAGTGTAGCCATCCTCTGAGAGGCCATGAACTATAGCGTATGCCGTCAAGTATTCTTGCAGTTGTTTGTGAGCGAATTCGTAGTAGCCTGATTTTTCACCGTGCTTTTGAATTACACACGTCCTTTTTTCTAGTTGATTAATTACATCATCAACATTATCTTCTGAAATAGGATATTTTAATTCGCAATCCAAGTCGTGGGAACAGTTCAGCAATTGTTCTTTTAATTCGGTATGCGTAAATCGGATTTTTCCGGCTTTCGTCATATGAAATGCAGTGTATGACAATGCGGTTTTCAAATCATCAGAATCTACCATTCCATTATTGATACGTGATGGATTATTTCCTTTGTCATCTATAATATCATTGGCATTCCAGTGTAAAGTTATTCTTAAATAATCATCATAGAGCTGTATTTTATCATTTGGAATTCGCCCGAATTCCTTTGCAATAAGAATTATGTTCGCTAAGTGTAGCGGCGTTTTGATTAAATCTTTTAAATATGAAAACATTGGCTGATGAAGTTGCTCAATCATACCGTCTGCCATGTTTTGTCTTTGAATATCTGCATAATATAAAACTTCATGCCACTTATGTATAAAAAGATCAATCTCTGTTGAATTCATCGACATAATTTCGTTTCTACGTATAAACGGAATTTGGTCAATAAAAACAGTACAATTGTCGTCTACATAGGAAGCTAGTCTTGATGTTAATAACAAGTGGACATTTGAATTTTGCTGTAAGTAGTCCAGTAACATCTTAGAAAAGACATCTTGTTTTTCCACAGACAGTATTTCATCCAATCCATCAATGATAATAAGTAATGAATTGGATTCAATATGTTCATCAACTATATCCTTAAAATCGGAATAATTGTTTATTACATCTGGAAACTGACTATGAACAATTTTAAATGCTACTTCGAGGAATGCATCCGCTTCAGATATCATTTCGTCATTAATACTGCGACAATATAATAGGATAGGGAACAGGTCTCCAGGCAAGTTGTAGGATTCCAGTCCACTCTTATCTTTTGATGCATAAGCGAGTGCAATCCGTTTAGATATGATAGTCTTTCCACAACCAGGTCTTGCAAGCAAGACTTTTCGTGACGGGTAATCATTTGACAATGGCCCCACAGGCAGTGCGTCAAATTGCTTTTCTTTTTCGTCCAAATCTTTGTTCTCTTCTAAATTTTCTGCACATTTAGAGGATTGGAATTGCGATGTGATTGGGTTCGCAGAGAGAGCATCTATTGCCGAGATAAATTCTTTGGGTGAACTTATATCGTTTAGATCAAGGGGATTTCGTTTTTCAATTTTTCGAGATATTTCCTCAATCTTCTCGTCCAACAGATTGACAAAGGATTTGCACTCACTGGATAAGGAATCGCTAGGTCTGTCAATTTGAGAATCAATAAATGATATTAACTCGGTAAAAGAAGCGTCCTCACCCGCCTCTATTCCATTATTGGCTTGATGATAATCAAATTGGCCATTTAAGCCCGATTCTTTTGATGTTCGATCTATTGTAGAAAAAATGTGGTCATCTTTTGCTGACACGCCAGAATTCATTTTATCGTCTTCGATTTGATAGTATCCAGCATTCCGTCTTCGAAGTTCATTAGTAGACAAACTTTCCGACAACCTAAGCGGTACGAACACTTCTTCAAGCGATATTCTTTGATAGAATAAATCACCTGCTGCTGGTAATCCATCCAATTGGAAACGGGAGCAATGGTTAATTAATGCTCGTACATATTTTTCTTTTGTGGTGTTGATCACCATAGTCTCCCCCTTATTGGCTTATTGCAACTGCGAATTGTTTTATTTTTGCAAACCAATTCTTTTTCTTTTCGTCGCTAAAACGGCCATAAGCTATTTTCCCAAGTTCTCTATAATTATTATCTGCCGTTATTATACATGCATCAATATAGTTCTCGAATGACTCCGCATTAAACGGCATTCCTTTATACGAAAAAGAATAACGGTATGTTATTTCTCCATCGCGTTTGTCAAGATGAAATGCACCATAACGCAAAGGTTGATTAAGCTCAACAATATAGTCACTCATAGCAATTCGGTATTCTTCTTGGCACGTCATCAGGGAAATGTTAAACCGTACACAACAAGCGTCTGGTTCCACGATTATTTGGAGACGAACTGTAGAATTGCGCATGGTAAACCCTAAAAGCATAGCCTTTCCAGAAGAATCCATCGCTGTATAGTGCCAGCCTTTAGAATCTAAAAAATCATGTATTTTCTCTGCATATTGCATAGCCTCAACTTCATTCTTTTGACTTTCCAGTTCTCTTTTTGCTATTAATTCCTCAAGGTCTTCATCCTTGGACATAGTCTGCAATAATTCTAACAAGCCCTCAGGCGCGGCGAAATCACCCGATACTTTCTCAATTAATTCTTGGAGTCCTCTTCTTGATTTTTCTTCGCGGCTCATTTTTTCGTTTTCCTCATTAATACTCATTGGTCGGTCTCCTTTTTTTCTACTATTTTTTTCTCAAAAATGAGTTCATAGATTTCCCTGTATTTTTCATCTTGCCAGGAACATTTTTTATTCAATATGTGCTGATGATTGAATAAAAAGTGGAGTATCTGCTGAAGTGATACAAGCCCTTTTGCACTTTCTATGTTTGTAATTCGATTGCTTCCAAATGACATATTCAAGAGCCCAATTAGGACATTCGCTATGACAGTTAATTCTTCTCCGTCGACAGCTTCGGCTGATTTCATTAACAAGAATCTAAATAGCGCCGGCGTTACTTTATCTTGTTTTCCAAATTTGTAGCGCTGGTCTGGAGAAAACGCCATTAATAAGACATCGGCCCAATAGGATTCATGTATGTCAGAGAAATCATCACTGAACTCTTGGAAGAAATCAAATTCACTTTTACATGTGCTATTTAGAGTATTATAATATTTTGATAGAATCCATTCTGATGCAAGATAATTCTCAATAGTCTCGTTTTGAAACTCATATCCAGCGTCTTCTAAAATCAGTAATCCGGCTCGTGAGTTCATCTCTTTTGCAGCAATCACCCATGTGGCTTGAGAAATATCCAGACTACTGTCTATTTGATCAGCTGCTTCTTTAAGTTGTGAGACAAGTGTCCCTGGAGCTATAATATGAGTCCTTGTTGATACCATTTTCCATGCGATATATGATAGTATTTCCCTCATGAAATCAGCATCAATTCCGATGGCTTCATATTTATATTTAGGCCAACGTTTTAATATTATTTTATTAATCAATTCGGACAGAATCTCTTGAACCGACGCATTTGGGTTATACGCTTTTATCCATAGAATATGACTCAACATATATGGATTTTGGGAAAGCGAAAAAAGATAGTTGTTATTAATGATAGAATTGAACTTGCCAGTTACGTCCTCTTGCGTAGATAAAGAACCATCAGCAAGCATCCATTTTGAAATCAAATCGTATATTTCATCCGGCCCAAATAAACCTAATGAAATTTTGTCGAGATTTCTAAAGAATACCTTATTCGAAAACTCGCTTAAATCAACTGAACGGCTAGTTATCATTATGTTCGATGAAGGATGTTCAGACAAAAAAACATCAACAATTTTGCCAAAGTGTTCTTTTCGATTACTTCCTGAAATCTCATCTAACGCGTCTATGAGTAGAAGAATCCCGTTTTTTTCTCCTATAGTCGACAACAGATTGTTGAAAATAGATGTGTCAACGTCCTTGCTCTGAAAAACCAGTAAATCAAGAAGAGAGATTTCCTTTAATTCATCAGAAGAATAATCGTTTATTTTTTCGGCTTTTATTAAAATGGGGAAATATTTTCTCGTGAAACCAAATTGCTTTTCAAGCAATTTGTAAGTGTCAACGTCAATTGTTCTTGCCATTTCCGAATCTACTGCACAAATTGCCTCGTATATATTAACTGTTACAATGGCTTGCAGGTAAGTACTCTTGCCACATCCTGTATTTGCAATTACAAGTTGTGATATCTTTGAAGTAGAATCAATAGGGGAATTCATTGCAACCCCATTTTTCAAAAACTGAGGAATGGTATAAAGATTCGATATTTGGGCATTTTTACATATGCTCGATGAACCACTACTATCCATATCTCTTAAATATACTTGGTTACATTCCTCCCAGAGCATTTTATAATACTTTACTTGCGTGTCCGCTAGTTGCGAATTTGCAGCTATTTGGTTTAATTCATAGAAATACTCTATCAGCCATTTTGCACCCTTTTCCTTTAATTTGTTTTCTTGTTCATCTTCAAGAGATTGCTTTTGCCAATCTCTACTCAAGAATAGCGAGACAAGTAAGAAAGGGAACATGTATTCTTTGTCTGTCTTTATTCTTTGAATAAACATCGAATCTGAGAAACTTATTGTTTCGCTCAACTGCATAACTACAGTATCAAGCAGTGCACCTACTCCAATATAGGAAAGTTCCTCTTCCGGGAATTTTTTCGTATAGACGTTAAAATCTTTAAAAGCCTGATCGTCTCGAAAAATCGTGCAAAAACAAGCAACAAGCGATAAAAGGTACTTTTCGCTTATTGTTGTTGGTTTTGTTGTTGCAGTGCCACACCATCTTGGAATATTCATTCGAGAGCTCTCGCTATATTCTGGGGCAGAGCATTCAAACTGGATTATCGGTTTTGACAAAAGATCGTTTAATCCTTTTTCACGAAAATAAATGTGGAATTTGTCTTTAAGTGCCCAATATTCGTTAACAGAACTATATGATACAGGAGCATTGTCCAAGAAATCCCACAACTCAAAGAAATTCTCCTGCGTGCCAACTTTTTTCCAAGCATCAAAAAAAATGTTAAAAAATGTTCTCAATTGTGCCATATAATCATCTCCTAGTATTCCTAATAATTATCGTATTATCCGTTTTGATGAACTCACAAATATCACTAATATCGCAATTAAGATACTCCGCAATTTTGAGAAGAACATTGATTGTAACAGCCTCATCTCTTTTTAATTTGGTAAAAGTACATGAGGACAGCCCTGTTTCCTTGTGCAACTCGGCTACTTGAATTTTTCGATCAACCAATAGCTTGAACAGCTTATTATATGTAACTTCTATTTTGGGCACCTCCGTAAAGCATTTCACTCATAGTTAAAATAATCCATAAAACATTATATCACAACTACATCGAATTTTCAAGGATTTTATCGAATTTTCTTCAAATTGTCGAAAAATGGCAGGGTTGAAAAGCCCTGCCACAATTTCTTACTACGCTGGGATTCCGTATCCCAAAATTTCGTAATACCCAACCGCATAATGCCGTTCTGCGCAACTGTCACCGGTATTTCCTTCTCCTGTGTAAACGATGCCATTCTCGACTCGTTCTACAATTCCAGTATGATCTGCTTCACCGTCCTGCGGGCCGGAAGAACCATTTGGGTTGTCCCAATCAAAAAAGACAATCATTCCCGGCGTCGGCGCAATATCATTATCAGCCCATTGTCCTCTGTCCTTAAACCATTGCACCCCATTTACACAACCTGCGTATTTCGGGCAAACGCCATTCTCAATACACCCGCATTGGTCTGCGCACCACGATACAAAGCACGCGCACCACTCAACGCGGCTGCCGAATCCATACCACGACCAATAAGGCTCACCGCCGACGTTTCCGATCTGCGACAATGCGACCTGAACAATCATATCATCAGAGCCATAGATGCCGTAAAGGACAGCCAACCACATGGAGTTGTCCACGCTTAGCAGTTCTTCAAGCTGTGAGTCTTGGTCATCGTTGAACCGGTACTGATCCGACATTTCATCTGCCGTCTTATGGCTTACGGTGATATAGAGCGTCGTCTTTGTTACTTCAACAGTTTCCTCAAGAATATTGCCGTTGCCGTCATCAGATTCAATGATTTCCGTTTCGGTATCCGTTTCCGTGCGGTAGGAAATGTCATTCATCTCCCAGAAAATATCAGTTAGAAGCTGTTTCTTTTCTTCTGTTACAGAAGCAACTTCCTGCGGGTTATCCGGGTCGGTAGTCGTCTTGACTGCATAGACAGACAGAACCTCTGGCCATACCGCACGGAAGCCTGACATTTCGAGATCATCATACGGATTATTTGCCTTGATGGTATCGAGCTGATTTTGGTAATCCTGATTGATTTCAACGACAACCTCACGCATGGTCTGCGAACCGTCGTTTTTATCCTCGCTGGAGAAGAAGATGCCGAAGCAGGAATCCACGATAAGTGCCACCAAGCAAATAACCACGACTACAACGACCGCAACCCAACCGCCCACAGCAATAGCCGCTATGAGTTTTTCTATTGCCGCGATAATAGCTTTGATCGCCACCGCAATCGCTTTTGCCACCGCAGCCTTGTAAGCCAAAATCGCCGTCTGTCTTGCAATCTCTGCCGCTTTCTGTGCCGCCTTTGCAGTCGCTTCTGCGGCTTTCTGCGTGGCTTTTGCCGTAGCTTCTGCCGTTTTGATAGCCGCTTTGGAAGTCTTTTCGGCAGTCTTGACCGCCTTGTCAGTTGACTTCACCGTGCCTTTCGCACCGGCTTTCACAGTTTGTTTACCAGCAGAACGGACAGACTGCTTGATGGTGTGTTCGGTACGTTCCGCAGTTTTGATTGTCTGATTACGCTTGATACGGGTGTTTGCTCTCCGCGTCTCAACATTCTTCTTTGCGGTATCTCTTGCCGCGTTCTGCTGTGGGGAGGAAGCCTGCGCAGATCTTCGCAATTCTTCCTCGTATTTTCTGACACGTTCCTCGTTCTTCTGAATACGCTTTTCTTCACGGTATTCACGGTAGGCTTCTTTGCCTTTATTGACCGCTTTCTTTGTACCGGAAGAAACATCGTGACCGACATGATCCACAACGTCTTCTGCGGCATAGCGAAGTTTATCCTCCGCATATTCGGACGGCGAGACCTGTCCATCATCCATAAGATTCTGCATCTGGTCTTTGGAACGGATCAGCACCGTCTTCATACGCTCGGAGGCAACAGCCGCTTTGTCAAGGGCCTTGATGTCCTTGACGTTTTCCTTGGTTTTAATCTTACTCAAAGCTATCGCCCCCTTTCAGAGAGAGTAAGTTATACCTTCTTTGCAACGACCACGAATCTGCCGTTGTTGAAGGTGTACTCGCAGGTGGAAAGAGTAATAAGCTGATCTCCGTACTCAGCGTCAATACCCGTGTCATAGCACTGTCTTGCATGAACCTGAGACATGAACTCTTTGAACTGCTCCTCATTCATCTGCGTATATTCGTTGTAGCGAAAATCCTCATGATTGGTGTCGAACTTGAATACCGCAACGACCTGATACTCACCAAAACCAGAAAGAGTATCAAAGTTGATGATGGGATGTTCCTTGCAGAAGTCCGCATCGGTATAGTTGCAGAGATCGCTGAACATGGTCCCGTTTTTCATGTGGTGTCCATAGATGACGAGGTTATTGCTGATACCGGTCGCACAGGCTTCGTCAATATACGGCACTCCGTAGTCGCTGTATGCTTTCTCAAAGCTGTAATTCAGATAATAGTCGGGACTGTTCGGAGACTGTATGACTGGATAATCAATCTTCGTACCCTCAATCTTGATCCAGCCGATAAAGTCTTCATTCTGCTCAAAAAGAGCACCATACTTTTCATGGGCAAGAGCCGCCTGCTGTGCGGCAAGTTCTTTCTCGGAAAGTTCCGGTTCTTCCGTGCTTTCGGTTTCCTCGGTGCTCTCGGTTTCCGCTTCGGTCTCAACATCCGCGATAAGGTCAGTCAGTTCATCGAACTGCTCGACGCTGTTCTTCGCATCAATATACTGGTGCGTGAACATTGCTCCCGCAAAGATGGCGAAAGCGCAAAGGACAGAGATGGCAATAATGCCGATGGTTTTCTTTTTCATTTCAAATACCTCCATAAAAATCTGGGGCTGTAAAAAAAGTCCCCAAGAAAAAAGGCTGCGATCTTGCCAAAAAGCAAGACAGCAGTCTTTTTTTGTGGTATAATTAAAGTATCATGAATAACCAACCACAAGAATATTATACACCATATCAATTAAAATTTCCAGTAGAAATTGAAAAAATAATTGAAACAACTGACCCGGTATATACATTTTGTGAAGTGATGAATCATATTGACCTGAGTAAATACCTGACGACTGAGGATCGCAGGACAGGCCGTCCAAGATATGAAGAAGAAACTTTGCTGAAAGTAATACTGTTTGCATTTATGGAAAACGGATACGAATCATTGCGAAAAATAGAAAAACTCTGCAAAACCGATATTCGCTTTATGTGGCTGCTGCAGGATAATCCTCCGCCAAGCCACTCGACAATAGGCAATTTTATGAACAATGTCCTAAATAGAAAAATAGATGAGATCTTTGCGGATATCAACAGTTACATTTTTATGGTGGAAAATGTTGACCTCAATCACGTTTACATAGACGGAACAAAGATAGAAGTCAACGCGAACAAATACAGCTGGGTATGGAAAAAGAGCTGTGAGAAAAACCGTCTGAAGGTATTTGCAAGGATAACAGAATTGCTTGGTGAAATGAATGAAAAGATCTCTTCATTCTGCGTAAAATTCGGCATTCGTGAGGAATATGCTATTGAGTATTTAGAGCAAATACAGCAGCAATATGCAAAGCTTTGCGGCTTTGACCCGGAAACTGCAATTCGGGGACGGGGACATCATAAAACAATTGAACAGAGGCATTATGACAAGCTTTCGGAATACATTTCAAGGCTAAAAAAGTATGCAGAACACATAAAGATATGCGGAGATGAACGCAATAGTTACTCCAAGACCGATCATGACGCAACATTTATGCGTATGAAAAAGGACTATATGGGTAACGATCAGCTTCTTCCGGGCTACAATATCCAATTAGGTGTCTGTGATGAATATATCGCAGTATTCGACGTAAAACAATATGCGTCTGATATGGAATGTTTCAAGCCTTTGATAGAAAAGTTCAATCAGATATACGAAAAATATCCTGAATATCCGGTAGCAGACGCAGGATACGGCAGCTTTAATAATTATCTGTATTGTGAAGAACACGGCATGAAAAAATATATGAAATTTACTATGTATGAAAAGGAAAGCAAGGACAAAAAATATCGAGATGATCCGTACAGAGCAGTAAATTTTCCGATAGATACAGATGGCGATCCAATATGTCCTAACGGAAAAAAGTTTCATTATCTTTACAGCAGACCTGTAAGAGGAAACAAATATGGCAGAACAGAAGAATTTTATCAATGTGAAGATTGCAGTAATTGTCTGCAAAAAGAAAAATGCTGTAAGTGCAAAGGAAACCGTAAAATTCGCTTGAATGAAGAACTGACAAAGTTTCACAAGGAAGTTCTCTGCAATCTGAACAGCATTCACGGAGCACTGCTGCGTATGAACCGAAGTATCCAGTCGGAAGGTGCAAACGGCATTATCAAGTGGAATAGGTCATATACCAGAGCTCGCAGAAGAGGATCAAAAGCCTTGAATTTAGAAATTGCGATGATTTGCTGTGGCTTTAATCTTCATAAATTCCACTTGAAAAAGCCTGCAATAAAAAAAGCGGCATAAATTTAAAATATTTTCCACATTTTTAACACGGCAAAAACGCAGTTTTTGTGCCGCTGTGTTTGCTTTACCCAAAATTCAGCCAAAATAGTTATTTTCGCGATCTGGCATAAAAAAGAGTCGAGATTTCCCAAAAGCAGGGAATCTCGACTCCTTGAGCGCTGTTTTTTACAACGCCTTTTATCAGCATATTTATACATTCACCCAAACCTTAATGGTCAAATCTTCCCATTGGTTTCGTCTGAGATACGATTCCTGTGCTTTTCGGTAGTGCTGAGTTTCCTCAAAGCCAAAGGTGTACTCATATAAGGGCAGTTGTAAATTTCGCTTATTTCTGTGCAATAGCAGCCTGAGCAGCAGCAAGTCTAGCAATTGGAACTCTGAATGGTGAGCAAGATACATAGTCAAGACCGATCTTGTTGCAGAACTCAACAGATGTTGGGTCGCCGCCGTGCTCACCGCAGATACCGCAGTGGAGCTTTGGATTAACTGGCTTACCAAGTTCAAGAGCCATTTCCATAAGCTTGCCTACGCCGTTCTGGTCGAGCTTAGCAAATGGATCGTTCTCGTAGATCTTTGCATCATAGTAAGCATTGAGGAACTTACCAGCGTCATCTCTTGAGAAACCGAATGTCATCTGTGTAAGGTCGTTTGTACCGAAGCAGAAGAAGTCAGCTTCCTTAGCGATCTCGTCAGCTGTAAGAGCAGCTCTTGGGATCTCGATCATTGTACCAACCTCGTACTCAAGGTCAGAGCCAGCAGCCTTGATCTCAGCGTCAGCAGTCTCAACAACGAACTTCTTAACATACTTAAGCTCCTTGATATCATTTACCAGTGGGATCATGATCTCAGGCTTAACTGTCCAGTCTGGGTGATTCTTCTTAACGTTGATTGCAGCCTTGATAACAGCCTTTGTCTGCATCTTAGCGATCTCAGGATATGTTACTGCAAGACGGCAGCCACGGTGACCCATCATTGGGTTGAACTCGTGGAGTGAAGCGATGATAGCCTTGATAGTCTCAACAGGCTTGTTCTGTGCCTTAGCAAGAGCCTCGATATCAGCCTCTTCTGTTGGTACGAACTCGTGAAGTGGTGGGTCAAGGAATCTGATAGTAACAGGGTTACCCTCAAGTGCCTCATAAAGAGCCTCGAAGTCAGCCTGCTGCATTGGCTCGATCTTAGCAAGAGCAGCTTCTCTCTCTTCAACTGTATCTGAGCAGATCATCTCTCTGAATGCAGCGATTCTCTCAGGATCAAAGAACATGTGCTCTGTACGGCAAAGACCGATACCCTCAGCACCCAGCTCTCTTGCCTTCTTAGCGTCAGCAGGAGTATCAGCGTTTGTTCTAACCTTCATTGTTCTGAACTTGTCAGCCCAGCCCATGATCCTGCCGAACTCGCCAGCAATTGTAGCGTCAACAGTTGGGATAATACCATCGTAGATGTTACCTGTTGAACCGTCGATTGAAATGTAGTCACCCTCGTGGAACTCCTTGCCTGCGAGTGTGAACTTCTTGTTAGCCTCGTCCATAACGATATCTGAGCAGCCAGATACGCAGCATGTACCCATACCACGAGCAACAACGGCAGCGTGTGATGTCATACCGCCTCTAACTGTAAGGATACCCTGTGAAGCCTTCATACCTGTGATGTCCTCAGGTGATGTCTCAAGTCTTACGAGAACGACCTTCTCGCCTCTCTCGTTCCAAGCCTCAGCGTCATCAGCTGTGAATACGATCTTACCACAAGCAGCTCCTGGAGAAGCGCCAAGACCCTTGCCCATAGGAGTAGCAGCCTTGAGTGCCTTTGCGTCGAACTGTGGGTGAAGAAGTGTATCGAGGTTTCTTGGGTCGATCATTGCAACAGCCTCTTCCTCAGTTCTCATGCCCTCATCAACGAGGTCACAAGCGATCTTAAGAGCAGCCTGTGCAGTTCTCTTACCATTTCTTGTCTGAAGCATATAAAGCTTACCGTGCTCAACAGTGAACTCCATATCCTGCATATCTCTGTAGTGATCTTCAAGTGTCTTGCAAACCTTGTTGAACTCAGCGAATGCCTCTGGGAACTTCTGCTCCATTTCAGAGATGTGCATTGGTGTACGAACACCAGCAACAACGTCCTCGCCCTGTGCGTTTGTAAGGAACTCACCGAACAGACCCTTAGCACCTGTAGCTGGGTCTCTTGTGAATGCAACACCTGTACCGCAGTCGTCACCCATGTTACCGAATGCCATGGACTGAACGTTTACTGCTGTACCCCATGAATAAGGGATATCGTTATCTCTTCTGTATACGTTAGCTCTTGGGTTATCCCATGAACGGAATACAGCCTTGATAGCGCCCATGAGCTGCTCCTTAGGATCAGTTGGGAAGTCAGAACCGATCTTAGACTTGTACTCAGCCTTGAACTGGTTAGCCAGCTCCTTAAGATCCTCAGCGTTCAGCTCAACGTCCTGCTTAACGCCCTTCTTAGCCTTCATCTCGTCGATAAGCTCTTCAAAATACTTCTTACCAACTTCCATAACTACGTCAGAATACATCTGAATGAATCTTCTGTAGCAGTCCCAAGCCCATCTTGGGTTACCAGACTGAGCAGCGATAGTCTCAACAACTTCTTCGTTAAGACCGAGGTTAAGGATTGTATCCATCATACCAGGCATTGATGCTCTAGCACCTGAACGTACAGAAACGAGGAGTGGGTTCTCCTTGTCACCGAACTTCTTGCCTGTGATCTCTTCCATCTTTACAATGTACTCGTTGATCTCTGCCATGATCTCAGGATTGATCTCACGGTTGTCCTCATAATACTGAGTACAAGCTTCCGTTGTGATCGTAAAGCCCTGAGGAACAGGGAGACCGATATTTGTCATCTCAGCAAGGTTAGCACCCTTACCGCCGAGAAGCTCTCTCATGTTGGCATTACCCTCAGAGAAAAGATAACAATACTTCTTTGCCATTGGTTTTTTACCTCCAAAAATTTTTTGAATTCCGAAGCGTGCGGACACAATTATCCCGTCGCCCACGGTTACATATATATTATAACAGATTTAAAGCCAAATTACCATAGGTTTTTCTCACTTTTATACATAAAATCTTATACAATATTTGCTCACTTTTTATGTGCAATATGACAGTTTTTAAATACCAACACATAAAAAAGCCCTGCTGAAATCAACAGGGCTGAAATGTCTATTTTGTCGGTGGAAGCAGCTGCCTCTGCAGAAAATACCTACTTATGTCCGATACCGCAGACAAACGGCAATATATGACATGCCGTACATTTATAATGCGCTGAACGGGGTGCGCCACGCTTATTTCTAAGTCACCTATATCATACCATATCCGCAAGCATTTGTCAATAACAAAATGCAAATAAAAAGCCCTGCTGAAAACAACAGGGCTGAAACGTCTATTTCGTCGGCTGGAAGCCAAGATACCTGTGACTTATGTCCGAACTCAGCAGACTCGCTGAAATATATTGGGTCTTTCGACAGCTACATTATAGCATATCCGCAAGCATTTGTCAACACCAAAATGCAAAATAAAAAGCCCTGCTGAAAAAAAACAACAGGGCTGAAAAGTCTATTTCGTCGGCTGGAAGCCAAGATACCCAAGATACCTGTGACTTATGTCCGAACACAGCAGACAAACTGTGATATATCTGGTCTTTCGACAACTATATTATATCACATTACGGCTTATTTGTCAACACTATACCACCTGAAAAAGATAAAATTTCAGATAATCCGTTTCAGGCACATTGAGAAGTATCGGGTGGTCAGGGGCCTGCTGTCTTGCTTCGATAAGCTTTAGCTGAACGCCTGCGTCCTTTGCGGCACTCATTACCATTTTCACAAACAGCCTGTTCTCCATAAAGTGCGAGCATGAGCAGGTAGCAAGATATCCACCCCTGGGCAGAAGCCTCATTGCCCTGTAGTTTATCTCCTTGTATCCCCTCTCAGCGCTCCCAACTGTCTTTCTGCTCTTTGTGAAAGCAGGCGGGTCAAGGATTATCATGTCATAATCAGCCTTTTCCTCAAGAAGCTTCGGGAGCAGGTCGAAAACGTCTGCACAAAGAAAATCCATTCTGTCCGTCAAACCGTTTCTCTCAGCATTCTCCCTAGCCGTATCAACAGCGAACTGTGAAACGTCCACCGCCGTAACGTGCCTTGCACCGCCCATTGCCGCATTGAGTGCGAAGGATCCAGTGTGAGTAAAGCAGTCAAGGACCTTCTTGCCCTTTGCTATCTTCGACACCGCAAGGCGGTTATATTTCTGGTCAAGGAAAAATCCTGTTTTCTGACCATTCTCAACATCGACCTCATAGCGTATGCCGTTTTCTGTTATCTCAGTGATATTTGACGGTGGCTCAGGGAGAAATTCAGCCTTATACCAGCCCTTGTATTGTTCCAAGCCCTCCAGCTTTCTGATAGCGACATCGTTACGCTCCATTATGCCCGAAACCGCAACTCCGTCTTTGGCAAGCTCTTCAACAAGAAGCCTGAATATCATATCCTTTATCATATCCATGCCGTAGGAAAGCACCTGCGAAACAAGTATATCTCCATACTTGTCGATAGTAAGCCCCGGCATGCCGTCAGCCTCACCAAAAATAAGCATGCAAACCGAAAAATCGTCCCCCATAACAGTTTTTCTGTAATCTATGGCATAGCGGATACGTCTGCGGAAAAAGTTTTCCGAGAAATTTTCATTTGCGTTGTCAGATAAGATCCTTATCCTTATCTTGCTGTTAAGGCTGAGAAAACCAGTTCCAAGATAAGAGCCTTTTTCAGAGAAAACATCGCAAAGCTCACCGTTTTTCAAGCCCTCAGGCTCGTTTCTCAGTTCGTCACAATACACCCATGGGTGACCGTTTTTCAGGGACATTTCCCCTTTTTTCGATATAGTGAACGCAGGATAGATTCTTTTGCTTTTCATTATTATACCTCACAATCAAGATTTGTCGATTTGTCAGATATAATTATACCACAGCATACCCATTTTTGCAAGACGATACGCAACAATAACAAAATGCAGAGGACAGCGTCCCGATAGCCATGTCCCACAGCAATAAAAACATGTATCGCCGCACCCGAAAATTTTCAGATGCGGCGTTATATGGGGGATTATAACATCAGCACTTTGTATTACAAAGCGCCAAAATGAAGAAAGCTTATTTGTCCGCAGGGTCAATAAACTCGATAGGGTCTATCCACTGACCGTTCTTTTTCAAGCCAAAGTGCAGATGAGAAAGCTCTGCCGCTTCCGCCTGAGCAGTGTCGCCCACAGCACCTATGACCTCCCCTGCATTCACCTCGTCGCCCTCCTTGACGGACATTTCCTTTGACAGATTGTAGCAATGCCCTACAATGCCGTTTCCATGATCGATAGTCATGCAGTTGCCCCACAGAGGGTCGTCCCATATCTTTGTGACAGTGCCCTTGTTCATCGCCTTGACAGGCTCGCCAAGGTCAGCTTTGATATCAACGCCGTCATGGGTTTTCCAGTAGCCGAGAGTTTCCGACTTCACAAGCTCGCCATTAGAAAACGGCTCTAATATCTCACCGTTCACAGGCATGACATTTGGCTGCGTCTGAATGTCCACATCCGGCTTGGAGCTTTCGTCCTTTTTAACGTCCGTTTTCTTGTTATCAGCCTGCTTTGGCGCAGTGCTGTCAACGCTCGAAATAGTCAGATTGTCGGTGATATCCTCCATAGCCTTGTTATATGCAGCTATACCCGCACCGCCAAGAGCCAGCAGACACGCCGCAAGTGTAATGTAAACACCCTTCGCTCCCAGAGCCTTGCCTGCGTGTGAATTTCTGATACTGAATTTTTTCATACACACAAAACCTTTCTCCGATATGATTTCCGCAGCCACTGTTGCGCCCACGGCAGTCTTATGCTATCGGCGGCATAAGTCCTCTGGCATTATTTTTGACATATACGGGTAAAATATTCACAGCAAAATAAAAATACCGCACCCAAGCTTTCACCCAAGTGCGGTATTCCCTATTTCTAATCACATTTATGTAGGGGACGGCGTCCTCGACGTCCCACAAAGTCCAAATTGTCCCTATCCGTTTTGTATCTTTCTTTTGTCCTCTCAGCCTTACCTATCCTGCGGTTTTTTCCTCACAAACTTATACACAGCCCCTGCAATAGCAAGCACCGCCGCAACTCCTGCCAGACAAAGGCAGACTATAACATCATAGCGGCTGTTGTCAGCACCTTTCACCGAAAATATCTCAGAAAGTTTCATGCCGTTCCATGCATTGCTCAGCACAGTCATTGCCACTACCCATACCGCAGATGCCGCAAAGCAAAGTGCACACTTGAAAAAGCCGTTCGCCTTTAGATACCTTATAATAAGGAACACAGCCCACACCAATGCCACACAAGCCACCGTTGCAAGCATGCCGTCACGAAGGTCTACCACGTCACCGTATTTCAGCGTACCATAAATAACGCAGGCAAAAGTCAGTACCGAATCCGCCGCCATGCACACAAGCCCCTTGCTGTTTCTCACATACTTTTCAAGCTGTTCACTTCTCAGCACAAAAGGCAAAAATACGATAGCCTCCCCAAGGAGCGTTCCAAGCACCGCCATAACAAACCAATCCCCGTGTGAATAAACGCACCCTGCGACGTAAAGAAGCATAAGCGAAACTGTTGAAGTCCCAAGCGTCCACAGTGCCCTATTCTCCCTCACAAGCACAGGCACATTGATGAAAGAAAACGTCAGCATCAGCGACGTGATAAGCACCATGAACCAACCTATACCGCCATGAGCCACATTATAAATAAAGCTCGGTATTATCGCCGCAAGATAGCCTATCCCAGTTATGATAGTGTACCCCCGAACAAAGCTTTTATAACTTCGCGCCATAAACTCAGCCTCTCTCTGCTGATTGTCCTCGCTCGCCGTGCAAAGCTCGTGCTCAGAAATGCCCAGCACCCTGCAAATTCCCGATATCATCGTTATATCAGGATATGATACCCCTCTCTCCCACTTGCTCACTGCCGACTCAGTAACATAAAGCTCCTTAGCAAGGTCTTTTTGAGAAAGCCCCAGTTCTTTTCTTTTTGATTGAATGAATTTTCCAAGAGTAATTTTATCTTCCATAGCATATCACCTTTCAATTTGTTCGGAGTGCACTCTCTATGGTCAACATTATAGCCCACGGCTTTGAAAAAGTCAACAAAATCGGGCTGGACTGTCAGTCAAGCCGCCTATCTACGCACTTTTTCGCATCTTTTTCATCTTATCACTGCACTATCCACACCCACAAAACAGCACAAAAAATCGCCCTGCTAAAAAGCAAGGCGTTACTGGAGCGGGTCAGAGGGATCGCACCTCCATCTCCTTTCAGGAAGAAAAGTATTCTGGTAATTGAAATAAACCCGCAAAAAATATGAAGTCCTTACTCATCGTAAGGACTTTTTTGGAGCGGATTACGAGGCTCGAACTCGCTACCTCCACCTTGGCAAGGTGGCGCTC
>ERZ1026947.204-NODE-204-length-43805-cov-6.920686_pt1 | contig 43805 bp, 40 predicted proteins | sample MGYA00519568_ERZ1026947 | MGnify/ENA primary metagenome ERZ1026947 (study PRJEB26926, sample SAMN06164744) | human gut metagenome | biome: ENVO:00009003; feature: ENVO:2100002; material: ENVO:00002003 | host: Homo sapiens | place: USA | collected 2012 ...
CGTCGGCAGCGTCAGATGTGTATAAGAGACAGCTATGATAACTCCAAGTATTGCATAACCTGCTGATTTCTGATTATTATTTCCGCTCATAATGATAACCTCCGTGAATCTTACGACTCCATGCTTCTTATTTCCGTTTCTTTGTATCTCCATCTTACGCAAAGCAACTGTCATAAATAAGTACTTGCATTATGAACATTCAAGTATTATCTTCTCTTTTTGTAACATAAAGTTATATCACAACCCCGTTGCAATGATCCACTTCATGCTGAATAATCTGCGCCACCCAGCCGGAATATTTCCCATGCTGCTTCTTGAAATGCTGGTCGAGGTAATCGACTTCTATCTCCTGATATCTCGTACATGGGCGTGTCCCGTCGAGCGACAGACATCCCTCTTCCACCTGATACGCGCCTGTTTTCTTCGTGATAACCGGATTCACCATTGCGAATTGGAACGATCCGCTTGCCACGACGATGATATTCTTCTTTACGCCGATCATATTGGCCGCCATGCCGACGCAATGATCCAGATTCGCCCGGAGTGTATCGAGCAAATCTGTTATAACTTGTTTATCTGCTTCCGTTGCATCTACCGACTTCTGTGCCAGGAACAGCGGATCCCGCATAATTTTTTTTACCATATTTATCCTTTCAGTTCTATTACACATACAAAATTATTAGACCCATGTCTCTCTTACAAGTACATTTCCTGCAGTCGCTTAATCTCTGATCTCATCATATCTACCGTGCGCTCGGGAGCCACGATCTTCACTCCCGGAATTGCCATGATCCAGCTAAGGAACAATTTGCTGACGGAGACCCGGACCCGGACTGTGAAATGTTCTGCGTCGGTCTTCATGAGCGGAATATCAGTTCCGAAACGGTCAATGATCACATTTGCGGCATGGTTCTCACACAGAAGCGTTACTGTTTCCAGATTGCCATCGAACATGCCGAAGAGCCTGTTCGTGTACTCCGACATCTGCATTTTCGAGAATTCCTCTTTTCCTTCCCGCTCTTCATAGACCACGGATACATCTGCCATCTTATCGACGCGGAAATGCTTAATCTTGTATTCTCTGTTGTCATATCCTACCAGATAGTATTTCTCGTCATCCCAGCACAGCGCCCACGGGCTGACGCTATAGTAAGCCCCGCCATGCTTCAATTCCATCTTCTTATCTGCCGTCCATGTGAAATATTGGAATTTGATCTGGCTCTCCTCATTTAACGCCTCGTGAATCTTATCCACGCTGTAATAGATGCGTTCGTTCATCGTCTTCACGCGTCCATTTACATTGACCTGACGTGCCAGCTTCTTCGCCTCGTATTTGCTTGCGTAGCTCTCAAGCTTCGCAATCAGCTCGTCGGATTTCTTCTCAGTGATGAATCTGGATGACTGCACCGCATCTACGAGAAGCTTCAGCTCGACAAGCTGGAATTGCCGGCTTGCAACCTTATAATGGTAGGTCTTGCCATATTGCATGCCTATGATATCCAGACCAAACGTGCGCAGATTCTCGATGTCGCTGTACAGGCTCTTCCGCTCTGCTGTGACATTGTATGCTTTCAGTTTCTCAACAATTTCGTTCAGTGTCAGGTCATGATCTTCGTCTGTCTCTTCAAGCAGTATCTTCATCAGATACATGATTTTTAGTTTCTGGTTGAGTCTTGGTCCCCGGACAATCTTCTTTTTTCCCTGATTTTCTGTTTTCTGTTCTGATGTGTTATCCATCGTGTTATCCCCTTCTTATAGTATAATCTATGACTCTTCCAAGCCGTTACCTGCATCAGCTTTGTGTTTATCTTATTTTACACTAAAATAGCAGAAAGTAATAGCTGGAAATTCAGATCAACTTCTATCTCTCCCCACTTGACAAATATCCTCCCACCCGTTAGAATACAGAAAGTGTCCGGAATCATACCGGACACGCAATCACATACCAAAACCCTTTACGGGAGTGGATTTTTTAAGAGAATTCTTTTTTCGCCACACAGTATATTTGCTGTGTGGCTTTTTTATGCAAGACAATTCTTCTTGTCCTGCCCGGCAGACGGATTTGCCCTGCCCACAGACAGGACGATATACACAATGATTACACAGGAGTGAAAAACATGAACCAGAATTTTATGAAAGAAAAACCGATTTTACCGTTGGTTATCTCGATGTCATTGCCGATGGTTATTTCCATGGCAATCAATTCCCTATACAACATCGTCGACAGCTATTTCGTGGCGAAGATCAGCGAAGATGCCATGACCGCAATCTCGCTGGTATATCCGCTGCAGAATCTGATGACCGCGATTGCGGTTGGATTCGGTATCGCGATAAATGCAAGAATTGCATTTTGTCTTGGTGCGAAGGATCAGGAGAAAGCGGACGAGGCAGCGGTCACAGGCATGTTCTTAAGTGTGATTCACGGAGTCATTCTGATGGTTGCCTGTATGGCCGGTATGCCGCATTTTCTGAGACTTTATACGAAGGATGAAGCAATCATCGAGATGGGACTTACCTACGCCAACCGCGTATTCGTGTTCTCGGTCATCATCATGCTTGGAATCTCGCTGGAAAAGATTTTCCAGTCGGTCGGCAGAATGAAGGTTTCCATGTTCAGTATGATGTGCGGTTTTATCTCCAATATCGTACTCGATCCGCTGATGATCTTCGGCATCGGCCCATTTCCGAAGATGGGCATGGCGGGAGCCGCTTACGCAACCGGAATCGGACAGACGATCACATTGCTTGTCTATGTGCTATTCTGCATCTTCCGTCCGTTGCCGCTTTCCTTCAAGCGTAAGAACCTGTCGTTTAACAAGGCATTGCTTGGGAATCTGTACGCCGTTGGCATTCCGGCTTCCCTGAACATGGCGCTGCCGTCGCTCATGATCTCCTGTCTGAACGGTATCCTGACAGCATTTTCGGAGAAATACGTCCTCGTGCTTGGTGCCTATTATAAGCTGCAGACATTTATTTACCTGTCTGCAAACGGAATCATCCAGGGTATTCGCCCGATCATCAGCTTCAACTACGGTGCCGGCGAGATGAAACGTGTCCGGCAGATCTTCCGGACTACACTCTGTCTGACTGCCGGTGTAATGGCGGTCGGTGTGCTGCTCTCCCTGCTCATACCGGGACAGATGATCGGACTTTTCACCGACAATGAGACAACTGTTGAGATTGGTGTCAAGGCACTCACGATCATATGTATCGGATTTATCATCTCGGCAGTTTCGGTCACCTGTTGCGGTGCACTCGAAGCCCTGCAAAAGGGAATGGCGTCCCTGCTGATTTCGTTGTCGCGTTATGCCGTTGTCATGATACCTGCTGCCTTTGTTTTAAGCCGCGTCCTTGGTGCCAATGGAGTCTTCTGGGCATTCCCGGTCACAGAGACCATCTCTGCAGTTGCAGCGTATGTGATTTATCGCAAGAGCTCGCATATTTAAAACTATATATAGCAAATGCACCGTAAATGTAAAATATGCTTATATTTACGGTGCATTTTTGTATTCATTCTAATAAAATTGTAACCGGTGTTCCACTAGCGTATCGCCCACGTATACAAGCCGCAACGTGAAAAATCTTGGATCATCTGACAGGATCTGCTTCAGGAATATGGCGTCTCCGCTCCAGGTCGGAAGCTCCGGCACCTGTGTTTTGTTCACCCAGACCAGATCCCCCTCATTGCAGGTGATCAGCTCTCCGGTAAATCCGTCTGCCGTGAACAGGCACATCAGCTCCGGCTCACACTCGTTGCTGATAAATGTAATCAGCCCACGGAACCGGTACGACGTAAGTGTCAGCCCTGTCTCTTCCTTCACTTCGCGAAGCAGACATTCTTCCGGTCCTTCGCCCTCCTCGGCATGCCCGCCGACACCGATCCATTTATCCTTGTTGATATCTTTCTTTTTCTTCGTCCGATGCAGCATGAGGTATTTTCCATCCTGCTCGATATAACATAATGTTGTCATTCGCATAGTGATCCCACCATTTCTATCATCCATATATATCCTTTATATTTTCTTCATTCGCAGTAATTCGGAATTTCCGAACTATTCCACCCCACGTTTCAACCGCTCCATACCGTCTTTTAACAACGCTCTTGGACAGGCGATATTGAGTCGCAGGAATCGGTCTCCATCCCCGGAGAATCCACTTCCGGCGGACAGGAACAATCCCGTCTTCTTGCGGATGCGATGTGCGATCTCCCGCGAATTTCCCGGAAGATCCTTGCAGTAGATCCATAACAGGTAGGTCGCCTCCGAAGGAAGAATCTCCACCTCCGGTATCTGTTCCTTCACATACTGAACTGCATACTGCTTGTTCTCGTAGATATAGGCACGGAGCGCATCTAACCAGTCTGCGCCCTTGGTAAACGCCGCAATTGCAGCGTCAACCGCAAATGCATTTGGCTCTGCGACTTCATCGGTGTTGATTCCACGCCATACCTTATGACGAATCACCGGATTCGGTACAGAGATGGCTGCTGTCTGCAAGCCTGCGAGATTGAATGTCTTCGTCGGAGCAATACAAGTAATACTGTTGTCCCGGCAGACATCGGACACCGATGCAAACGGAATATATCCACGTCCCGGATCGGTCAGATCACAGTGAATCTCATCTGAAAGCACGATTACATGATGCTTCGCGCACAAAGCACCAATTCGTTCCAGTGTTGCTTTGTCCCAGATCTTTCCAATCGGATTGTGTGGATTACATAGAATCATCAACGTCGTCTGCGGATCTGCGAGTTTCTTTTCCAAGTCTTCAAAATCAATATGATATGCATTTCCGTCGAATACAAGCGGACTTTCCAATACCTGTCTGCCATTATTCAGAATCGAATTGAAAAATATATTGTACACCGGCGTCTGCACCAGCACTTTCTCGGCAGGTGTTGTCAGCTTCCGCACGATTGACGAAATCGCCGGTACAACACCGGTACAAAACATCAGCCAGTCCTTCTCCATTGTGAAATCATGGCGGTTCTTCCACCAGTCGATATACGCCTGATACCATGCATCCGGAATCTCTGTATAGCCGAAACAACCATGCTGCGCACGCTTGCTAATTGCTTCCATAATTGCAGGCGCTGTCTCGAAATCCATATCCGCTACCCACATCGGAAGCTCGCCTTCTGCCACGTTCCATTTCATGGAATTCGTATTGGAACGATCTACTATTTTATCAAAATCATATGCCATAACGACTTCTCCATTTACCGTGCAATATTATCGTAAAACTCGTCAACATCTCTGCCTGAAATCTACTCAGGAGCATGGTCCTTCTTCTCTTTGATCTCTTTACAGATAATCTCTGTATCTGCAGGGTTCACCCGCTCCTTCTCCATGATGAGCGTTCCAATCGAATCTGCCCGTAGCACACCGGACGTCGGATTGATTACGCTGTCGATACCGCCCTGTATCTCCACATCGACCGTCGAATACTCAAACGCAAGCGTTGTGTTGACCAGCTTGCAATTCTTCATCACGAGGTTTTCAATATAACACATGCCCTGCAGGCTCTCGATCGTACAGTTAATCAGTGTCAGATTCTTCGAATTCCAACCCAGATATTCGCCGGAAATCACCGAATCATAGACGGTCACATTCTCACTGTTCCAAAATGCATCCTTCGAGAGCAGCTTCGCATTGTGGATCTCCACATTTTTCGCTCCATCAAATGAATAATTTCCCGCAAGCTGGAAGTCCCGAATCTTCATATTCTCACAGTCCATCGCAAAATAATCGCCCTTTGCCATCACGTGATCGAGTGTCACATCTGTGCAATGCCACAATGTCTCTAAAGCATTTGGAAGGGCAACCTCTTTGAGCGTCAGTCTGCGGCAGCGCCGGAAATTCTTCGGTGCCTCGATCAACGCACGTTCAACCGTCATATCATCGGTGTACCAGACACCGGCACGCGCCATTTCCGCCCATGTGCCGTCTTTCACGACAATATTCTTGCTATACCAGAGTGGATATTTCCACTGGAAGATGCTTCCCTCCAACGAAATATCGATGCTCTCCTTGAGCGGGGATTCTCCTTCCCCGAAAATCGTATCTTGAATGGACAGATGCTCCGCACCAAACAATGGACGTTCGCCCTCGAAGTATGCCTGTCTGATCTGCTTTTCCATCTTGTTTCATCTCCTGTATCTATAATTGTTCTCTTTCTTTATACCACCTGCACCTACCTTTAGGTCAAGAGCAAATTAACAATTCACACTTTCTTTTTATTGACAATGTAGATTCCCACACACACAAGTGCAAGCGAAATAATGCTCAGTACACCAAATGCCTGCTCCCGTTCATTCAGCAGCCATGCCGATAAGATCACGCCGAACACCGGATTCATGAATCCGAACACCGCCACCTTCGATACCGGATTGTATTTTAAGAGCAGTCCCCAGAGCGAGTAGGCAACGGCAGACACAAACGCCAGATACACAAGAATTCCGATGGCGGATGCCGATACCGCACCCATCCGTCCGCCAAGCAGCAGACCACACAGGATCAAAATGATGCCACCTGCGATGAACTGATAGCCGGAAAGCATCACCGGATTGTGCTTTGCAGAATACCGCTTCAGGAACACGGATGAAAATGCATAGGCAATCGTCGATAACAGGATAAAGCCCTCTCCATTTGCCTGCATATGGAAGTCTACGCCATTTAAGTTAATCAGCACTACACCCGCAAATCCGATCAGACAGCCGATCATCTGTCTGGCATGGATCGTCTCCTGCCGGAACAGACATCCCGATACAAGGATTGCGACAAACACATTGACTGCCTCTATGATCGACGCCTTCACACCGCTTGTATGTGCCAGTCCGATATAGAAGAACATATACTGTGCGACCGTCTGCAGAAGCGACAACCACAGAATCTTACCTGTCGCACCCTTCACCGGTTTCAGAAACCGGCGTTCAAGCATACTTCCAAGCACGATTGCCAGTATGCCCGCAAGCAAAAAACGCATACCCGCAAATAAAATCTGCGATGCCGTATCCAGAGAATTGATCTCCCACAGCTTATATCCGATCTTGATACACGGAAATGCACTTCCCCACAGGAAGCAGCAAAGCATGGCGCCAAGCCATACTACAACCGGCTTCTGCATCCATTCTGTTTTTTCTTGTTCGTTCTTCATCGTCTATTCTCCATTTTATACCTGCTTATCAATGTCTTATATTTTCAACGATTCCATATTATATATCATTGTTAAACAAATGCCAACCAAAATAAGTTTCCACCAAATCCCAGCCGGCAAGCCTTGATGAATCCTGACCAGATTGGTATAATAATGATATGAGTAACGTAGCAGTCATCGCAGAATTTCATCCATATCACAACGGGCATCACTATCTCTTCGAGGAAGCGATGTCTCTTTCGCATGCCGACCACGCGATTGCGCTGATGAGTGGGAATTTCTTACAGCGTGGCAGTATCGCTCTGTGGGACAAATACACACGCGCGGAAATGGCGGTTGCAGATGGCTTCGACCTGTGCTTGGAGCTTCCGTTTGTATATGCGACGGGAAGTGCCGGAGATTTTGCGGATGGCGCTGTCGCAATCTTAAAGAACCTTCACACGATCGACTATCTGGCGTTTGGCGTCGAACAGGCAGAACCGGAATTGTTTGAACAGGTTGCAGAGGTTCTGACGAAAGAACCGGAGAACTATCAGCTTGCCTTAAAGCAGGCTTTAAAAACCGGAGTCTCCTACCCGAAAGCGAGGCAGACGGCAATCGCTGCGATCTGCGGAGATTCGGCAGCAGCGCTTCTTAATACACCGAACAATACGCTCGCACTCTCCTATCTGTGTGCGATCCGAAAGCTGCAGGCGGATATCAAACCGATCTTTATCAAACGGATCTCAAACGACTACCATGATACCGATCTGCAGGCGCAGATCAGCTCAGCAACTGCCATCCGGTCAGCCCTTGCCACTGGATCGCACATTTCGGTACTTGCCGCACAGGTACCAACAACAACCTATTCGCGTATGGAAGCTCCGACACACACCTATCTGTCGGATGCGATGCTGACACCATTCGTACAGGCATGCAGGATCAGTAAACCAGATCTGTCGGATATCTGTGATATCTCCCCGGCACTTGCGGATAAACTGCAGCATGCCCCATATCCGATCGACTATGAAATGCTTGTCGAGCAGTTAAAAACGAAGGACATCACAAGGAGCCGCATCGCCCGGGCACTCCTGCATCTGTTGCTTGACTATACTGAGTCTGACCGGCAGAAGTTTATAAAATCCGGCTATGCATATTATGCCAATATCCTGGCTCTGAAGAAGGATTCCAGCGGGCTTATCCGCCTGTTACACGAGGCATCTGAGATTCCGGTCATCACGAAGAAAGCAGATTTTGACTCCGTGCTTTCTGCCTACCCTGCCACTCTCGCCGGACCCGCACGTACCATGTGGCAGTATGATCTGCGTGCGACAGAGCTTTACAACTGCATCTACTATAATCATTACGGTGTCACACTTCCGAACGATTATACAAGAAAACTCCCCGTTCTATAATGCCGCTGTATGACATTTCACACATATTTCCTTCCTGTTTAGTTCTATGTGATATTTCGTGTTCATACATTTAATTATGGAAGTTTAGGGAGTTTTTCTATGCTTTTTTGTCTGATTTTTTTTCTTCTGACACTGATTTTGGAAAATCAGGTCGTAGTCACCGGGGCACGTGCCGGACTTATGCTCTGGTTTCACGATGTTTTGCCCCTGCTTCTTCCTTTTATGCTCTTATCAAACCTCTTTGTCCTCAAAATCCGCACAAAAAAAACAGGCGCCGCCTATGCGATTCCTGTCTTATTCCTGCTTGGACTTCTATGTGGCTATCCGCTCGGTGCGAAGATGGCTTCCGACTTCACGAAGGAAGGCTATATCAAGCCATCCACCGCTACCATATTGCTCCCACTGTGCAATAATATCAGTCCGATGTTTCTGTCTGGCTATATCAGTCACATTGTATTAAAGGATCAGTTCCCATTCTGGTTCCTGCTTGCGGTTCTCTATGTGCCATATGTGCTTGTCACATGTATCGCTTTCGTCCTTTTCCGTGCATTAGGGAAACATAAACCTACATGTTCATCATCCAATATACATACCTTACATCATATGGCATCAGAAGAAGTTGCTGTTACCGGTCACTTATCACCCCCGTCCAGGCATACATCCAAATATTCAAAGGAAACTATATCACAGCAATCCATACCCACGCAGACAAACGATCTGTTATTGCAATCCGTCATCCAGATCACCTATGTCGGTTTATACATCATGATCTGTTCCATCCTGTTTGCGCTTGTCTGTGCCATCCCGCACCTGCCATCGGCCGTATCAACCGTCTTATGCGGCATACTGGAAATCACACAGGGAAGCACGGTACTTGCAGCGAGCACATTTTCTCCTGCAAACAAAACAGCCCTGATTCTTGCGTGTACCTCGTTTGGCGGCATCTCTGCCTTTCTCCAAACCTTACAGGTCACGAAGCAATCCGGGCTGTCCATGATTTATTATTTCGTTGTCAAATGTATCTGCGGATGTATGACTGGTTTTGCCATGTATCTCTTATTCATCTAAGAAATCATCGAAATCATCGTCATCATCCTCGTCCGCGTCACGCTCGCCATATACGTCGACATCATCCTCGTCCTTATCTGGCTCTTCCTCATCTTCAGCAGCTTCCTCCTGATAGCTTGGAGCTGGCTGTGGTGCCGGAGCTGGAGCTGGTTCATTTGAGAATGCACTGTCAAGATCATCCGTCTCTTCATAAGACATGTTCGAAGAAGCTGTAAACATATTGATGTTTGTATCCATCTCTGTCATATTTGTCTCGATCACATAGGTATCGTTCTCCAGGGACTCGATCAGTACACGGTAATTCTCTTTCTCCATATCATGAATCTTCTGGAAGATATCACGCATCTCTGTAAGCTTATCCTTTGTATAATACATTGCGCCCAGCCGGATTTCATTTGCTTCCTCAGAAGCCTGATCTACGATCTGCTGAGCCTGATTTCTGGCATTCTCCAGAATCTCCTCTGCACGAATATTGGCAAGTCGCGTAATCTCATTTTGCTCGATCATACGATTTGCTTCATTGACTGACTCTGTAATAATTGCATCGGAACGTGTTCTTGCATCGGCAAGGATCATCTCCTTGTTACGCATAATCTTCTTACAACGCTCGATCTCTCCCGGAAGCTTTAACTCTAATTCGTCCAGCATAGAGAGAAGCTCTGGCTTCTGTACTGAAATCTTTGTCTGTGACAATGGCATTGGCTTACAGTTTTCAATATATACTTTGATCTCCTCGATCATACTTTCAACGCCTTTTTTACCCATCTTAAGAATCCTCCTATGACCTCTTTATATCCAATTCATTCATTCGCTCGATTAATTTGGGAATAATGCACGCGGGAACAAATTCAGTCAGGTCAACACCATACCTTGCATATTCCTTTACCACGCTCGAACTCAGGTAAGAGTACTGCGTGCTTGTCGATAAAAACACAGTATCGACATCCTTGGCAACCATACGGTTGCTCTGTGCCATCTGCATCTCCAAATCAAAATCTGTCAGGGCACGAAGTCCCCGGATGATCACATTCGTATGCTTCTGACGGACAAAATCCACCAGCAAGCCGTCAAACGATTCTACTGTCACGTTATCAATCTCGGAAACTACATCTTTCAACATATTAACACGTTCTTCCAAAGAAAACAATGGTTTTTTCGATGTATTATTCAAAACTCCGACAATTACATGGTCGAATATCGCCGCAGATCTGCGAATGATATCCAAATGTCCAAGCGTAACCGGATCAAAGCTGCCCGGATAAACTGCTATACTCATACATTCTCCTTCTGCATTAAAAAGACATGCTTATTCGTCTTATAATGCTTATCCTTTGTTATTTCAAACCCAAGCGCATCTACATAGGAGAAATCCTCATCCAATGCAGCTTCTACCACAATCAGTGTGTCCACCGTAAACTTCTTTTGGGAAAGCACCTCCAATACTCTGCGCTCTAATCCTTTGCTGTATGGAGGATCCATAAAGATCACATCATAATCAATCTCCGGCAGGGATGATACAAAGCTTACCGCATCGAATTTCCGCACCTGTGCTTTGTCTGCGAGCTTTGTGAATTTCAGGTTATCCTCGATACATGCGGCTGCATTTTTGGCCTGTTCCACAAAGGTACAGCTCTCTGCACCACGGGATAATGCCTCGATACCAATCCCGCCGCTTCCAGCAAATAAATCTAAGAATTTTGCCTGCGGAACATATCCGGTCAGCATATTAAATAATGTCTCTTTGATCCGGTCTGTCGTCGGCCGCGTCTCCAGACCTTCTATTGTTTTTAACGGCAGACTTCGCGCCGTTCCAGCAATCACTCGCATATTTTTCTTTCCTTTTACAAATTATTTTAGAATACCTGGACTATATGCCATGTTCATCCTGATCAGTTTTCTCCATGCATCTGCTTCTTGAGCCATTTTCCTGTCTCAGAATAGTCATCATCCGTCCAGCCGGACGTTTTCGTACAGGAAGAATCAATCAACGAAGACGTCTCCGCCTTGTTCGATAAATTCCATGCTGCATAGGACAGATTATCAGCATCAATCAGATCAAACCATTTTGCCGCCTGGTCGTAATCAATTGCTCCATTTCCGGATGCATCGCAGATGGAAAACTCACTGACAAAGATTGGCAGACCTTTGGAAAGTGCCGTTGTCACTTTGTTCCGGATGTTATCCGTATGCGTTGCCGCGTAGAAGTGAACTGCATACATGATATTGTCATATCCGGTAATTGGATCTTCTGCCGCAATGTCCACATCCTGTGACCATGTCGGTGTTCCCACGATAATCAGTGCATCCTTGGCATTCTTGCGAATGATCGGAATCACCTCTTGTGCATAGGACTTTACATCTGCCCAGGTTGTTCCACCGTTTGGCTCATTACAGATCTCATAGATTACATTATCATAATTTTTGTACAGGGCAGACATCTCCTCGAAGAATGCCTTTGCCTCTTCCTTATAGGTCTGCGGATTCTGGTCTCCTAATACATGCCAGTCAATGATGACATACATGCCTAGGTTCGTCGCCGCATCCACACCGGTTTTCACCAGTTCCTTTAACTGCTGTTTATCACCACCGGTACAATATCCGTTGTTTTCACCGGAATACATCGCGATACGGATCAGATTGGCACCCATATCGTCACGCAGGCTTTCGAACGCATCCTGATTCACATATTGCGGGAACCATGCGATACCATGTGTGCTGACACCCTTTAACTGATATTTGTCTCCATTTTTATCTACAATATCCGTGCCCTTCAGCGTAAGCTTGCCGTGATTATCAACCGGGGTTCCACTCTCCGGTTCTGTCTTTTCCTTCGGCTTTGCCTCTTCCTTTGCCTCCGCTGCCTCTGTTGTCGAAGACTCACTGCTTCCTTTGTATTCTTTTCCATCTACATAAAGCACTGCACTATCACAGATTGCCTTCAGATCTGCCTGCGATGGCACTGTCACAATGACACCGATATCCTTCAGATTTCCCTTCGCCGGAACCTCTGTATTATAATCCACGCTCGTAACCGACAAGGTAGTACCTTCCAGCTTGAATGTTCCATTCCAGGAGCTGTCCAGTGTCGTCTTATCCGGTACTGTCATCTTGATCTCCCAATTTTTAAGTGCATTTCCTGTCTTATTCGTGATTGTCGAATCCAGCTGTCCGCTGTATCCATTCGCACCTTCCCATGAATTGCTGTTTGTTACCCTCACGAAGCAATCCTGTACTGCCTGTGCCTCCGTCGTTGCCGCTTCTGTCATCAGAGCTTCCGTCGCATCCGATGCCGTTTCCGGTACTGCCTCTGTCTCCGTCTGTATTGTCTCCTCGGAGATTACCTTCTCAACATCATCCTTCGGCTTTCTGCGTACCAATACAACAATCAATACGGCAATCACTGCTACCAGCACAGCAATCACTGCAATCCATACCTTGTTATTATTTTTCTTCATTTTACCTGTTCCCTTCCCCTGTAACCCTCTTACTTTGTACGTTTTTCCTGTATCCAGATATATAACCGGTGCAGGTCAACCTCATCGTATGCCTGTCCTCTGGCACGCTCCGACTCAATCTGATATTTCTTCTTATTTGTCTTGATCACAAGCAGGTACGCGAGATTCGTCTTGCTTGTCTGTCCGAGTGTGATTGGCTTGATGTCCACACTTTTGATATCATCCATTGCAATCTCAATATGACGCTTCTTATCATGATATGTCAGTGTTCCGTCCTCGATTGCCGCGATTCCTTCGCCTTCAAACCGCTCCCATTTGTCGCTTAATACGAGCACAAATACAATAATACACAGAAGCAATGCCGCAACACTTACCATATTCGAGACAAGTGCTGCTTCGATGAGCTTCGAACATACGGTAGATACCAGTCCAAATACAACAATACATCCAACTAAAGTAAAGAAGATAGCTCTTCTCCAGCGTGTAATATACCCTACTTTAACTTTCATGTCATTCCTCTTATCTTATTTAATCAAACACGTGCCTATTATATGCTTTTTTGCCCTGTTCGGCAACCGTTTTCTAAGCAATATCAGCGTTTTTGCATAATTTTGCATTCATAACAGCATCTACATCCGGATTTCTACAGAACAGTCTCAGAGATTCCACCACGGTTTCTGCGGACCGGCTGTATCGTCTTACCGTATTCTTTCAGCATATCCTGTGCAAGCTGCAGCATATCCGCATGATTATAGATATCCGCAAGTTCAAACAATGCATCGCCACTCTGTCGGATTCCGAAGAAATCTCCCGGGCCACGTAACTTCAAATCCTCGCTTGCGATAAAGAATCCATCGTTGGAATTCTCCAGCACACGCAGACGTTCCATCGACTCCTCCGATTCCTTTCCATTGATAAAGATACAATATGACTGCTTCTTTCCTCGTCCGACTCTCCCCCGCAGCTGGTGCAGCTGTGCAAGACCGAACCGCTCTGCATTTTCCACCATCATGACGGTTGCGTTCGGGTTATTGACACCGACCTCGATAACCGTTGTCGATACAAGCACGTCAATCTCCCCATCGGAAAACCGTTTCATAATCTCATTTTTCTCTTCTGCCCGCATCTGCCCGTGCAGCATCTCAATCCGCGTGCCGGCAGGCAGGTTCGCCCGCATCGTATCCACATATTCCGTGACATTCGTCACATCAAGCGTCTCGCTTTCTTCCACCATCGGACAGACAACATAGACCTGACTGTGCTCGGCGATCTGCCCGGCGATAAACTGATACGCTGTCTGCCGGTAATTCGTGCCAACCACACAGTTTTTAATTGGCTTTCTGCCCTTCGGAAGCTCTTTGATAATCGAGATATCCATATCTGCATATAAAATGATGGCTAACGTTCGTGGAATCGGTGTTGCAGACATGACAAGTGTATGCACGCCATAGCCCTTGTCCGATAATTTCTTTCGCTGGTTCACACCGAAGCGATGCTGTTCATCCGTCACAACCAATGCCAGATCTTTGAATTCCACCTTATCTTCCAGCAGCGCGTGTGTACCGATCACAATATCAACCCCACCCTGCTTTATCGCTTCATAGATTCTTCGTTTCTCCTTTAATGGTGTCGAACCGACGAGACACGCCGTACAGATATCATACTTCGCAAACTGCTCTGACAGTTCCTCGTAATGTTGTCTCGCAAGCACCTCGGTCGGTGCCATGAGCGCCCCCTGATACCCTGCCTTTGCACAGGCAAGCAGCGATGCCGCAGCAACGACCGTCTTTCCGGAACCGACATCCCCCTGGATCAGCCGGTTCATCACACCATCTCCTCCCATATCAGCGAGGATATCCTCGATTGCCTGCTGCTGTCCTTTCGTAAGCGAAAATGGAAGCTCTGATATGTAATCCGCGACTGCCTTTCCCTGCACGATCTTATGCAGATTCTCCTGCAGCTGCGTCGTCTTCTTCATGGATGCCATGTCATAGAGGAACTGATAAAACTCATCAAAGGCAAGCCTGCGGATCGCATTTTTCAAGACTGCCTGATTCATCGGGAAATGAATGTTCTCATACGCTTCTGATAGTTCCATCAGACTATGCTCTGTCCGCACTTTCTCCGGCACATAATCTTCCATCTGGCAGATCAGCTCGCGTGTTGCCATGATGGCTTTCTGAAAAGTTTTATTCGAAAGCCCACTCGTAAGCGGATAGACCGGCTGCATCTCCTGCTGCATTCCGGTATACACCGGAAGCTTATAATATTCTGCCTGCTCCATAACACGCATGCCATTTTTTACTTTGACTGTTCCAACGAAAATATATGAATCACCCTTGTGGAACACATTTCTTAAAAATGGCTGGTTGAACCATGTCATATGCATCGTCATATCGCCGTCACTGACCGTCAGGATCGTAAGCTTTAAGCTCCGCACCTGTTTAACCGTCACATAGGAGGTGATCATCGCCCGGATCGCGTGTCGTTCTCCAACCGCCGCATCCCGAATGTATACCGGCTCCTCGTAGCTTAGATAATTACGCGGATACGTATGAAGCAGATCATCGATTGTGAAGATTCCAAGCCGTGCAAAGCTTTCCGCCGTTTTCTCTCCAATGCCTTTAATTGTCTTTATACTGTCTTCTTTTCTCATACTTTTCTTTCAATCTTCTATTTGTTTTTGCTCAAATAACTATATTCATTATAACGAAACTGCAAATATATTTCTACTCTTCCCATAGAAAAATCCTGACAAAACACGCTCGTTCTGTCAGGATTTATCCCTGGAATTGCAGTCCGGCAATTCCCTTTATTCGTTTATTCCAATGACAAAATATAATAATAGATTGGCTGTCCGCCTGCATGGGCTTCCACTTCAAAGTCCGGATATGCAGCCTGTACAGCTTCTACCAGTGCATCTGCTTTTTCCTCCTCGACATCACTTCCGTAATAGATGCTCAGAAGCTCGGAATCCTCATCTGCCATCGCACCGATCAGATCCTTCACAACCTCTGTGATGTTCTGTCCGACCGCCTGGATGCCAACATCATCAATACCCATATAATCGCCGGTTTTGATCTCCTTGCCATCGATCGACGTATCACGCACTGCATAGGTAACCTGTCCACTCTTCACTGCGGTAATTGCATCCTCCATGCCAGCCTGATTTGCCTCTGCGTTTGCTGACTCATCAAAGGAGATAAGCGCACTGATTCCCTGCGGAATCGTCTTCGTCGGAATGACAATGACCTTCTTCTCTTCTTCAATCTCTGCTGCCTGATTGGCTGCTAAGATAATATTCTTATTGTTCGGGAATACAAATACGGTTTCTGCATTTACCTTAGAGATTGCATCTAAGACATCCTCCGTACTTGGATTCATTGTCTGTCCACCTTCGATGATATGATCCACGCCGAGATCCCTGAAAATATCATTTAAGCCTTCTCCAACAGACACTGCAACAAAACCAAACGGCTTCTTCGGCTCATCCTTCTTTGCTTCCTTTGCTGCTTCCTGCTCGGCTGCCTTCTTGCGGTCCTGCTCGTGGATGACCTTTTCTTTATGCTCCTCACGCATATTGTCTATCTTCATGCTTGTAAGGGAACCATACTCCAGACCTTTTTCAAAGGCAAGTCCCGGATGGTTCGTATGCACGTGTACCTTCACAATCTCATCATCGGATACAACAACAAGCGAATCACCGATCGAGGTTAAGAACTCCTTGAACTTCGCTTCCGTCTCTGCATTGTATTCCTTCTCAAGCATAATGATAAACTCTGTGCAGTAACCATATTTGATATGGGATGTATCAATCTCTTCGGAAGACATCGTCTGCGCCTTTGCCACACCACCGGATGTTGCCGGCTTGCTAATCTCTGCTTTTCCTGTCAGACCATTGTAAGCGCCTGTCAGAAACTCCATAAGTCCCTGTCCACCGGAATCAACGACACCTGCTTCTTTCAGTACCGGAAGCAGCTCTGGCGTCTGCTTTAATACCTCATTACCATGATCGAGAATCTCCTGTCCCAGTGTCTCGAAATCCATATCCATCTCAGAAAGCTCCACAGCCTTCTCTGCAACGCCCTTTGCCACAGTCAGGATCGTACCTTCCTTCGGCTTCATAACTGCCTTATATGCCGTCTCTACTGCTCGTACGAAACCATCTGCAAGTACCGATACTGTAATCTGCTTCTTCCCTTTGATTTCCTTGCAGAAACCACGCAGAAGCTGCGATAAGATAACTCCGGAATTTCCTCTTGCGCCTCGCAGGGATCCGCTTGAAATTGTCTTGGATAGCTCATCCATAGACGGATTCTCAAGTGTACTTACCTCTCTGGCAGCCGCCATGATCGTAAGCGACATATTGGAGCCTGTATCACCATCTGGTACCGGGAATACATTCAATTCATTGATATAATCTTTATTTCTCTCTAAGTTGTATGCGCCAGCAATAAATGCTTTCTGTAACAACTGGGCATCAATTACCTTTGTAGCCACTTTGTCTGTCCTCCTGATCTATATGTGTTATTAATCTATCACACGAACGCCCTCAACATAGATGTTGATTGCCTTCACCTTCATGCCTGTCATTTCCTCAATAGAATACTGAACGGTACTGATCAGATTATCGCATACCGTCGAAATGCTGACACCATATGCCACGATAATATGAAAATCAATAGACAGCTCGTTGTTTTCACCAATCACTACATTGACACCCTTGCTGATACTGTCACCCTTCAAAAGCTTTGCAATTCCATCCTTCATACTGATGGTTGCCATACCAACGATACCGAAGCACTCCAACGCGGCATGTCCGGCATACTGGGCAATTACTTCATTTTCTATAATGATTTCACCGTTTTCATTCGATAAATAACCCTTCATGCTTTTACCTCCGTTTCCGTGATAAGCCGGACTGATTCCGGCTGTTTAAAGTCATATAGCGCTATTATACCCTTTTTAACAGGATTTAGCAACTTTTACCTGCTATGCAATTCCATAAATTTGTCATATCTGCGCATCTTGTCTCTGATTAGCGGTCGTCAAATGCACCGCATAAATGCGTGCATTTTCCTCGTTGCCATAACATAAAAAAAACAGCATATCAATATGCTGTTTTTTTACCATCTGCTTAGGCTCTCTCAACCTTACCAGACTTCAAGCACTGTGTGCAAACATAAATCTTCTTAGGAGTACCGTTAACTACTGCCTTCACAGACTTGATGTTTGATTTCCACATTCTGTTTGATCTTCTATGAGAATGGCTCACATTGTTACCGAAATGAGCTCCTTTTTCACAAATACTACACTTTGCCACCGTTAGCACCTCCTTGACAAATATTAAGCCCTGCCTGCATAATTCTCTTTGCGGGCTCACAACATAGGCTATTTTACCAAATAACTTTTCAATATGCAAGAAAAATTTTCATATTTTTTGATTTTTTTTGAAAAAGTTTCTTTTTGCCCTATTTTATCATAGATAACTGGATCCGGTGCTTGTCAAGATCCACACTCATCACCGTCACATCCACGATATCTCCGACCGACACGACCTCCAGCGGATGCTTGATGTACTTGTCTGACATCCGGGAAATATGCACAAGTCCGTCCTGATGTACACCGATATCGACGAATGCACCAAAGTCGATGACATTTCGTACCGTTCCTTTTAACTCCATACCCGGCTTTAAATCCTTCATCTCAAGCACATCACTTCGAAGAATCGGCTTTGGCATCTCCTCTCGTGGATCTCTGCCCGGCTTTTCAAGCTCTTTTACAATGTCCACAAGTGTCGGTTCCCCGATTCCAAGTTCTTCCGCAAGCCTCTTCGTATCCTTTGTCTTCTTGCTGATGCCTTTCATTCCACCGTGCTTGATATCATCCTCCGATACACCGATTTTCTCCATCAATGCCTTTGTCGCCTCATAGCTTTCCGGATGAACGCTCGTCGCATCTAACGCCTCACTTCCGCCATGGATACGCAGGAAGCCTGCACACTGCTCATATGCCTTTGGTCCAAGCTTCGGCACTTTGAGAAGCTCCTTTCGGTTCTTGAAGCTGCCGTTTTCTTCCCTGTATGACACGATAGATTTTGCCAGTGTCTTATTGATACCGGACACATAAGAAAGCAGCGCCGGACTGGCTGTATTCAGATCAATTCCAACTGAGTTTACACAATCCTCGACTACAATGTTGAGCGCATTGCCAAGATTCTTCTGGTTCATATCATGCTGATACTGTCCGACACCGATGGATTTCGGATCAATCTTTACAAGCTCTGCTAACGGATCCTGGATTCTTCTTGCGATACTTGCCGCACTTCTCTGCCACTCATCAAAATCCGGAAATTCCTCCGTTGCTTCCTTGCTGGCTGAATAGATGGATGCACCTGCCTCATCTGTGATGACATATTTTAAGTCCGCATTCAGTTCTTTCATCAGCTCGACGATCATCGCCTCTGATTCCCGGCTTGCCGTACCATTTCCGAGGGAAATAAGTGTTACATGATATTTTGCAATCAGCTTCTTCAATACCTGCTTTGCCGCATCATAGTTTTTCTGTCCCTTCGTCGGATAGATGATGACCGTATCAAGTACCTTGCCGGTCTCGTCGACGACAGCAAGCTTGCTTCCATGTGCAAATCCTGGATCCCAGCCAAGCACAACCTGCCCGGAGATCGGTGGCTGCATCAGAAGCTGATGGAGGTTCTTGCCGAATACACCGATTGCGCCCTCCTCTGCCTTCTCAGTCAGTTCATTTCGTATCTCACGTTCGATGGATGGCGCAATCAGACGGTCATAGCTGTCTGTGATTGCTTCATAGAGATAGCTTGCACTGTCATGTTTCATATTCTTAATAATCCGCTTTACAAGCCAGAGCAGAATATCCTGTCTCGGTGCCTCTATCTTTACCGTCAAAAACTTCTCTGCCTCCCCGCGGTTGATTGCTAAAATCCGGTGTCCAACCAGCTTTTTGATTGGCTCTGAGAAATCATAATACATTTCATAGACCGAATCTGCTTCCTCATCCTTTGCCTTTGCTATAAGACTTCCGCTCTCCTTCGTCATCACACGAAGCTTCGTCCGGTAATCGGCATCATCTGCATAGACCTCTGCAAGAATATCCTTGGCTCCGTCGATGGCATCCTGCACGCTTTCCACGCCCTTTTCTGCATCGACAAAGGCTGATGCCTCTTCCTCAATCGTTTTTTTCGTCTCCTGTGCACGTAAAATCTCTGCAAGTGGCTCTAAGCCCTTCTCCTTGGCGATTGTCGCTCTTGTCCGGCGCTTCGGACGATATGGTCGATACAGATCCTCTAATGCCACCATTGTCATGGCTGCCTCGATCTGCTTTTTCAATTCCTCCGTCAGCTTACCCTGCTCTTCGATTGTTGCAAGCACAGACGCTTTCTTCTCCTCTAAGTTACGCAGATACACAAGCCGCTCGGACAACGCACGTAACTGCTCATCATTTAAGGAGCCTGTCACTTCCTTCCGGTATCTGGCGATAAACGGAATCGTTGCACCCTCGTCAATCAGTTCAACCGACTTTTCTACCTGCCCTTTCTTAATCTGCAATTCATCTGCGATTACCTGTAATATATCCATGTTGTCTCTCCTGTTATTCCTTATAAAATTCGGGGATGAAGCTTTCCTTTGCCACTTCTCCCTCTTGATAAAACGCCTGCTCCACACCTAAGTTCACTGCATAATCGAGCAGCTTGCGATACGATTTCCGACGGACTTTATCAGCAAGCTCCGGAAACCTTGCTCCGATATCACCAACCGGCGTATATTGACTCATCATACTGATGTAGATATGATTTCCATACGTCTCATAAAGATATCGTACAATCTTCTCTGCTTCTAACAGATGCTTTGGCAGTAACATATGGCGTACGATTACGCCCCGCAGGATATACGCATCCTCAGTATCAAAGACGACTTTGCCACACTGGCGCACCATCTCTGCAATCGCAGCCTTCGCCACCTCCGGATAATCCGGTGCATGGGAATACCTCGCTGCCGTATCCGCATCCATATATTTCATGTCTGGCAGATAGACATCCACCAGCCCATCTAACATGCGCAGGGCTTCCACCTGCACATAACTGCTTGTATTATAGATAAATGGCAGGGAAAAGCCCTGCTCCTTTGCCTGCCGGATCGCTTGCGCCACCTGCGGGATAAAATGATCAGCAGTCACCAGATTGATATTCGCTACGCCCTGTGCTTCTAAATCATAAAATATCTGCACAAGCATCTCCACCGTAATCGGTTTTCCTGTGCCACCATCCGAAATTGCATAATTCTGACAATACACGCAGTGAAGCGGGCATCCGGTAAAAAATACCGCACCGGAGCCTTTCTCTCCGGAAATACACGGTTCCTCCCACATATGCAGTGCCGCCCGTCCGATCCGCATGGCTGCAGACTCTCCACAGACACCGATCTCGCCGTCTGCACGGTTTTTCTTACAATTCCGCGGGCAAAGTGTGCAGGCTGACAGCTCCGTTGCTTCGTTCATATTCTTCCTCTGACTGTTATCTATACTATTAACCGTTTCTCTCATGTTCTCTGTGCATTTCCTGTCTGTGCGGCCGTTCAATCGTGATATACCACTTCACCACAGACGTTCCAATAATCACCACATACCCAATCACGCTCAGATAATCAGGCATCTGGCCTAAGAATAAAAATCCCCATAGTGCGGTAAAAAGCACGATAGAGAAATCATAGACCGAAATCTCTTTTGCCGGCGCATAGGAATATGCCTTTGTGATAAAAATCTGGCCTCCCGCTGCCGAAACTCCTGTACAAATCAGAAACAGCCACTGAAGTCCACTCATGGGCTGATAATGAAATACAAAAAACGGCAGTGTCACAACACAGGAAAAGGCGGAGAAAAACAATACGATAATCATACTATTTTCTCCACGTTGTCCAAGCTTTCTCACAAACGTATACGCAAAACCCGCACCAAATCCTCCGAGTGCACCGATCAGTGCCGGAACAACTTCCATACTCATCGTCGGTTTTACCACAAGCATCATTCCGACAAATGCAGCTACCACCGTCACCCAGTCCAGCTTACTTGCTACCTCCTTCAGCACGAAGAACGAACAGATAATTGCAAAAAACGGGGATAATTTATTAAGCATCGAAGCATCTGATATCGAAATGTGGTCAATCGCATAAAAATTACAGATCAATCCACACGTGCCACCGATGGCACGGCACAGCAGATACTTCAGATTACCCTTTCCAATCCGAAACGGCTGATGTGCCTTTACTAACGCAGCGATTGCTATAAGCATCGCCACCAGATTCCGGAAGAAGCATTTCTGCATCGTCGGCACATCTCCGGCTAACCGGATAAATAAGCTCATAAGAGAAAAGCAAAATGCAGATAACATAATGCAGACAATTCCCTTTTTACTTTTTTCCACGTTGCTCACTTCCTGTCTTATTCATCCACTTACAATATTAACGGCAATATACAATTTCTACATCTTCGATTGCCTTTGCAATCAGACTCTCGACCTTTCCGACAAGTGCCTTCTCAGACTCTAAAATCTGTTCCATCTTCGGCTTTGTCACTGGATGCTGTGCCACAAAGGTTGTACAGCAATCCTCATATGGAAGAATGGAAGTCTCATACGTTCCGATCTTTTCTGAGATATCAATGATTTCCTGCTTATCCATACCAATACATGGGCGGAATACCGGAAGCTTGTCGATTGCACTGTCAATCACAAGCAGACTCTGTGTCGTCTGGCTCGATACCTGTCCGATACTCTCTCCGGTAATCAGACACTGGCAGTCTTCTTTCAATGCAATCTCCTGCGCAATCTGATACATAATCCGCTTCATGATGATCGTCAGTTCATCATGTGGACAATTGTCGTAGATAGCAAGCTGCACATCGGTAAACGGTACCACATGGAGTTTGATCACGCCTGAATACTTCGACACAATCTTCGCAAGATCAATTACCTTCGTCCGCGCCTGCTCGCTTGTAAATGGTGGTGCATGAAAATACACCGCTTCAATCTCCACACCACGCTTGGCGATCATATATGCCGCAACCGGGCTGTCGATACCACCGGAAAGAAGCGTCATGCCCTTTCCATTCGTGCCGACCGGAAGTCCGCCCGGTCCCGGAATGATCTGGGAATAAATATATGTGACATTTCGCACTTCCACATTGATAAATACATCCGGCTTATGAATGTCGACCGTCATATCCGGATAGGCATCTAACAGATCGGCTCCAAGATCGCAGTTTAACTCCATCGAAGTCTTTGGAAATGTCTTATTATTTCTTCTTGCATTTACCTTGAATGTAAAATGCTTGTCATGATACTCCTCTGCCACATGTGCAACCACTGCCGCAGAGATTGCCTCATAGCTTAACTCCTCCACGACCTTGACCGGGCAGACGCCGACAATACCAAAGATCGTTGTGAGCACCTTCATGACATCGTCGTAATCATAGTCCGAAAATGCTTCCACAAAAATACGTCCATATTCCCGGCGCACTTCAAACTTTCCAAGCGGTTTTAAGCGTGCACGCATACGCTTGCACATGATTTCCTCGAAGACGTACCGGTTCTTTCCCTTGGTACCAATCTCCGCATATTTGATCAAAAACATCTTATACTGCATTTATAATCCTCATTTCTTATACTCTATTGCTTTCTTCCATCGCTCCACTATAGCAGAAACAGCATGGAATAGCAATTATTTCTTCCTTGTATAACGTCGCAGCATTGGAAGTGTCTCCTTTAACACTGCCACACAATAATCTACTTCTTCCTTCGTGTTCCATTCACAGAAGCTGAACCTAAGTGTCGATTCTAACTGTTCCTGTGACAGACCGATTGCTGTCAGAACATGGCTTACCTGTGGCTTATTTGAGGAGCACGCCGAACCTGCTGATACATAGATTCCCTTGTCACCGATTGCACGCATCAATACCGCTGCCCGTACGCCCTCAAAGCTGATACTCGCAATGTGTGGTGCCTCACCCGAATGATCATAGACTCCCTCGATCTTCGTTACTTCCGATACAAGATAATCGCGTACTTCCCGTACATGCTGCATCTTCGCTTCATGATCCGTATAGATCATCTCTGCGGCAAGTCCCATACCTGCGATGCCCGGCAGGTTCTCCGTACCGGAACGCATGAAATTCTGCTGCCCGCCTCCGTAAATGATCGGGCGGATTAACGTCTTATCCTTGATATACAGTGCCCCGCTGCCCTTCGGTCCGTGGATCTTATGACCGCTCACCGAAAGCAGATCTACGCCAAGCTGCTTCGGTGTAAATTTTAATTTACCATATGCCTGCACCGCATCCACATGTACAAGTGTATGCGGATTGTGTGCCTTCACAAGCTTCACAAGCTCCTCGACCGGCTGGATGCTTCCGATCTCATTATTTACATACATGCAGCTGACGAGTATCGTATCGTCCCGCAGGAGCTTCGACAGGCTGTCCAGATCAACCTTTCCATCCGAACCAACTTCCAGGAAGCTTACCTCAAAGCCTTCCTTCTGCAAAAACTCCACCGTGGAAAGAACCGATGCATGTTCGATTGGTGTCGTGATAATATGCTTCCCAGCACGACGATGTGCCAGAGCTGCACCAATCAAAGCAAGGTTATTCGCCTCTGTACCGCCGGATGTAAATACGATCTCCTTCGGCTGACATTTGAGTGTCTTTGCTACCTGTTCGGTCGCAGTGCGCTCATAGTCTTTCGCCGTCAATCCTTTCTTGTGCTGGGACGATGGATTTCCATAATCCACGTCCAGCAATGTCATCATCAGTTCCTTTACCTCCGGAAACACAGCTGTTGTTGCTGCATTATCAAAATAACATTCCATATTTTTTTCCTTCTATCAATCTATGCTATACAAATTTCTTATATCTCTACTGCTCCATCTGGAACATCAAAATGGACAAAATTGCAAGTCCAGCAGTCTCTGTACGTAAAATCCGGTTTCCGAGTGTCAGAATCTTCGCGCCGGCTTCCTTTGCTGCATCAATTTCTTCCTTGGCAAATCCACCCTCCGGACCTATAAAAATCCCGATCTTAGACCCCTTCGGAAGCTCTGCCGCCTGTGCAATCACCGTTCTTGCATACGTGATTCCTTCTGCACTTTCATACGGAACCAACAGCACGTCAAATGTTTTTGCATACTGCAAAGCCTCTCCATATGTCATAAAATCCAGAATTTCCGGAATCACACCACGTCCCGATTGTTTTGCTGCGGATTCCGCAATCATCTGATAGCGTTCTCTTTTTTTGTCTTTTTTCTTTTCCTCCAGCTTCACTACCGTTCGTTTCATCATCACAGGGGCAATCTGCGCAGCCCCGAGCTCCACGGCTTTCTGTATGATGAATTCCATTTTGTCGGACTTTGGCATTCCCTGAAACAACGTAATCTTACATGGAAGCTCCGCCGCGTTCTGATTGATATCAACGATTTCCGCATATACATGCTCTTTATCCAGCTCTGCTATCTGGCACACATATTCCTTTCCAGCTCCATCACATATAGTGATGCTGTCGCCAATAGACAGGCGAAGTACGTTTTTTATATGATTGACATCTTCACCGGTAATTGTAATGCCTGTCTGTGCATCTCTGCAGTCTTCCACATAAAATCTTGGCATTTCCGTCTACCTCCTTTTCGGTATCACGTTCCCTATCATACCGCATCTGCCACGGTTTTTAAAGATTTTTTTCTTTTTGATTATTGTGTCTCCGTCAAACAGGCTGTCTGCTTTTCTGTTTCTTCTGAAAATTTTACCTTTGTTTCTGCAATCCGTTCTGCTTCTATGCACAATGGGCACCGTGTGTATTTGTCATTCTCGTAATAATGCTTACCTTTGTCACATTTTATAATCATACCTGTTTTCCTTATCCCAATCGAAGCTCCTGTGATGCATCACAGATCCAGACGCGATTCCCCGCATATGCTTCTTTCTTATTTCCCTTTCCGATTCGTATTCCTTCTACATACACACCGTTCTTTGAACAATCCTCAATCTCATAATTCCCGTTTTCCAGACGCCGGATCACACAATGCTTCCGGCTTACCGTGGATTTCGTCATGCCGATCTGACAGATGGATAAATCCCTGCCCAGATATAAATGTTCTCCTTTTTTCATACGATATATAACGCCAAGCAATTCCCCTTTTGTTCCAATTACCGCGCCGTTATCATCCATATGCAATGCCACACTGCGTGTCACTGTCTGATCTACATCCTGTCTTTGAAATAAATTCCCAGGTTCCGGACAGAACAGCTCCTGCACTTTCCGGTAATATCTCCGGCTTACCGGAAGCCATCGTTCTCCCACTGACATCTCATATCCCTGCAACCCGGCAATTTTTGATTTCCTGACTAAAAAGCTTTGGTGAATTCGCAAAAAGCCATAGGTTCCGATCTGTTCCTCAATATCTGCAAGTTTCCCATAAAAAGGGATTTCCTCTCTGTCTGTATGAATCAACAGACGTCTTCCATTACTCTCAATATATTGGATATCCGCAAGCAAAACCGTCCGATATGCCGACTCTGATTTTATTGTTAGCATTTTCCCCTGTCTGTATCCTGCCATATAACGTTGCAGACAGACAGGCAGATCCACGGACATATTCTTCTTTAATACATAGCCGATTGCCTGAACATCATATCCTTCGTAGACATATTCTGTTTCTTCTGTCACAAAAATAATATCCACATCCAGCTTCTTTTGTCGAATTTCCTTTGCCAGCAGTAATCCGTTTTTTGATTGAAACGTTATCTCTAGCAGCAATAAATCAAATGGAACTGTTTCCCTTTCCAGTTCCTGTTCCAGTGTCTCTGCATCCGCATATTCCATGCAGGAAAAATCCTCGTTATGAAAGAACACCTTCGTCAAAATCTTGCGAACCGATTTCCGATTCTCTGCATTTTCATCACAAATTCCTATACGTAACATTCTTCTATCCCCGTTGCACATAACAGAGACATGATGCGCTCTTCACATCTTGCTCTGATCAGCAGTCGTCAAATGCACCGCATAAATGCGTTCATTTTCCTTGTCGCCATAACAAAAAAATCGAGTACTGAGTACCCGATTTATATTTTATCATGTTCCTTTATTTTTTCCAATATTCCTGATATGCTTTTCTTACATCTTTATCATATGTCCGGCCGATCGGAATGATCTTTCCACTCTGTACCTCTAACGTCTCCACACCCAAATAGGTGATATATGCCAGATTCACGATATACCCGCCATGCACACGTATCATATTATCCCCAATATTCTTACTGATCCCTGCGAGCGATTCATAACAGATATATTCCCGATACCGTGTAACAATATTGATAGTTCTTCCGCATTTCTCAATATATATAATATCCGGACGATTAATGAATACATGATGTCCTTCACAGATAATCTCCATGGACTTCCGGTTTTTATCCTGTTTTACCAATGCAATTGCTTTTTGCATTGCTAATCCCAACACCTGTTCTGCATCTTTCCGCCTTATAAAATAACAATGATTTGTCTCATATACATCTTTAATTGCATTTTCATCTTCTGTCAGATATATAATCTTGCAAAAAGGAAACGCGCCATTAATCTGTTTTGCAAGAGCCACACCATCTAATCCGCTATTCGGATACTGCGTGTTCATAATCAATATTTCACAATCAAAAACCATATCTTCCATGTCTATCATAATCTCATTCGGTGTATATGGTCGAAATAAAATCCCCTGTGTTTCTTTATAAAGATCACTTAATGCCAGAAGTAGTTTGCGCCTTACTTCGCAACTTTCATCACAAATTCCTATTTTCATCGTTCGTCTCTTCCCCGGTCCCAAATACTCATTTTATAAATATTATCATAAAAAACACCCCAAAAACAAAATCCTGCTGATTTGGCTATATATCCGGCATAATTTACGATTCTTTTACAATTACTGACTAGCGATATCTTAGCAAAAAATGCATTTTCCTAACAAAAAATGTAATATTTATACTGTTTTTTGTATTAATTAGTATATTTTTCTATTAAACAAAAGGCACGTACTACGACGTGCCCCTGTTCAACCAGAATTCAATTGTCACCTGAAACAATGCCTCATAGGTGTCCGGATCCTCATATGAAAAATACAATTTATACTTCCCATCCTCCAAATCTGAAGCAAGCGGAATATATAATGTAAACGCATCCTTATCAAAGTGGAATTCCGGCGTAAACCATGTTGCATAATCCCATGTACTCTCCATACCAGCCAAACCATAGATCGGTTTATAAATTCCAGTTTCCGAATCATACTTTTCAAAAGTAAATGAATTTGTGAATGTTTCCGACATCTGCGGTGGATTTGCCAGAAGACTGTCATAATATTTTAATCGAAGCTTTGCACAGTCTCCATAATATGGATCTGTTGCCATCTGTGAAGAATCCATGACACCTCCAAGATTTCCATCCTCCATATACTCAAATGCATCAATACTGACACGTTCTGTCTCCGAAGATGTGACATTCAAAATTGCATCCAGCTTTTGCTGTTCCTCAAGTTCTTCCTTTGTTGGCACATGCATTACCATAGAATTATCCGGATTCTCAGTTGTTTGTTCCGCCTCTGACGCAGGCTCTGATGGTGTACTGATCTGTGCATCTGTCTGTGCTGCTGTTTTTTCCTCTGTCGATGCATCGGTTGGCGTTACCGCTACATTCTCCGGTTGATGCATTTTTAACCGCAGCATCCAGAATGTCCCACCAAGTATCACAAGAATCAAAATCAATACGATTCCCCGAAGCTTCTTTCCAGTCTGCAAATATCGTTTCGGTATACTGGATTTTGGAATTGTATAAATACTCCGCACTTCCCCCTGATTGGCTCCATCAAGCAAAGCTTCCCGCATCGCCTCCACGGTCGTATAACGATCCTCGATTTTTACAGACATTGCCTACATGATCACCTTTGATAAATACATCGGAATCTCCGGATTCACTACACAGACAGGCTTTATCGTATCCTCCAGTGCACGACCGAAAGATTCCTCCGGCTTTTCTCCGGTCGCCGCAAAATAAAGTGTGGCACCAAGCGCGTAGATGTCCGTCCACGGGCCCTGTTTATCTTTCTTTACATACTGCTCCGGCGGTGCATATCCCGGCTTTAATACAACCGACATCGTCTGTTCTCCATCCAGATATACCTGCTTTGCCGCGCCAAAATCAATCAGTTTTACCGTAAGATCCTCGCAGATAAATATGTTTTCCGGACTGATATCCCGGTGGATCATATCCGACGCATGAACAACTGCAAGTGCATCCAGCACCGAGAGACAGATATGTATGATATGATCCGTGTCCAACCGGCCTCTATGGTCAAGTACATACCGCTTTAACGTACAGCCATGCAAATATTCCATGACCATATATGCTGTATCATTTTCTTCCAGATAATCATAAATACTGACAATATTCGGTTCTGCCTGAAATCGTGCCACATCCTGTGCTTCCTTCAAAAACCGGACCAGTCCACGATGATATTCCTTCTGCTCATTTCCAACCGGCACACAGACTTTTGAGGAATCTACACTGCGTGTTGCAATTCCGGACGGATAATACTCTTTAATTGCAACATAGGCCTGCAAAAGCGGATCCCATGCACGATACGTGATTCCAAATCCACCTGCACCGATCACTTCTTCAATTTTATATCGCTCTTTCAAAATAACACCCGGTTTTAAACACCGGGTGTTACTCATACTACGATTCGACGGACTTTCAATCATTCCGCGTTCTCCCCATTAATCGCATTTTATTTTTTTCTTCCGATTACAGATACCCAATCATTCATATGCACAACATCAAGAACTTCAAACCCGTTTGCCAGCATTGCATCCGTAACATCCTTTTCTTTTACATCCAGTATTCCGGATGTAATAAAATATCCTTCTTGTTTCAGATACGATCCAATTACCGCAGAGAGAGGCACGATCACATCCGCCAGAATATTGGCAACGACGATATCATACTGCATATCTACATCCAGATGCTGTGTTTCTTTGATTGATGAACGGTCAAGCTGGAATGTCGTCCCCCTGCCAATATAATTATCCGCAAGAAGGTTTCCACACGAAAACTTAATCTTATCTTCACCCATATGATTAAGCTTTGCATTTTCTTCACTTGCCCGTACAGCTAATTCATCGATATCCATACCATGTACAAAGCCTGCGCCAAGCCTTGATGCGATCATGGATAAAATACCACTGCCACAGCCGACATCAAACACCGTATCTCCTGATTTTAAATATTTCTTTAACTGTCCGATACAAAGCTTCGTTGTCTCATGGGAACCCGTTCCAAATGCAATACCCGGATCAATCTCAATCACGATGTCATCCGGCTTCGCGTCTTCAACTGTCTCCCAGGTCGGTTTAATCACAATATCATCATAGAGACGGATCGGATGGAAAAACTGCTTCCAGTTGTTCATCCAGTCTTTGTCCTCTGTATTTGAAAGTGTTATATTCTTGCTGCCTACCGGTATAAACGCTTCAAGGCGGGTAAGCTCTGCAGCTATATCCGCCCTTAACGTTTCTATATTGAAAGAGTCATCTATGTAGCAGGAAACCTGCGCGGTTCCATCATCCTCGCCATCAACAAGCGGAATATCCACAAACATAGCAGCCTTATCTTCCTCGGTAAGTGGCACATGATCTTCTATCATCACACCTTCCACACCCTTTTCATCTAAGAATGCAGAGATGAGATCAACAGCTTCCACCATTGTATCGATGGTCAGTTTTGTCCACATCATTTTACCTTACCTATAATCCTTTTTTGAACCCTTTCTTTCTCTTATGATCACCAAAAATCGAAGAACCAGAGGATGCCGCATCCGTAGACGAACGCGCATTGACCGTTGTATTTGCATACTGGTTCAAGATTGATTTCTGCTCTTCTGTCAGCTTATCCGGTACCTGAACAACCAGAGTGATATAATGATCACCACGTACGGTCTTGTTACGAAGTGTCGGAACACCCTTGCCCTTCAGTTTTACCTTTGTATCTGTCTGTGTACCCGGCTTGATCTCCAATTCATAAGGTCCGTCAATCGTTGTAACTGTAATCTTGCCACCCAATGCTGCCTGTGTAAATGTAATCGGCTCTGAAGAATAAAGATCATACTCCTGTCTCTGGAATCTAGGATCCCGATCGACAAGTACGGTTACAAGCAGGTCACCACGCTCACCGCCATTGATACCCGGCTCGCCCTTTGCACGAATACGGATACTCTGACCATTGTCAATACCTGCCGGAATGGCAACCTGAATCTTCTTCTTACTCTTTACATAACCAGAACCTGCACAGTTGCTGCACTTGTACTTGATGATTTTTCCGGATCCACCACAATCCGGACATGCAGATACAGTTCTCGCCATACCAAACAATGACTGCTGTGTATAGACTACCTGACCTTTTCCGGCACATTTACTACATGTCTCCGGCTGATGTCCAGGCTGTGCACCTGTACCATGACAGACTGTACACTCATCTTTCAGTGGAAGCTCCAGCTCTGTCTGCGTACCAAATACAGCGTCTGTAAAACTTACACGCACGGTTGTCTTGATATTTGCACCCTTAACTGGACCATTGGACTGTCTCTGACGGCTGCCACCACCGAACATATCTCCGAAGATATCTCCAAAGATATCTCCCATATCTGAGAAGTCGAATCCTCCAAAGCCGCCCGGACCACCGCCCTGTTCGAATGCCGCATGACCATACTGGTCATACTTTGCACGCTTCTCAGGATCGGACAGTACAGCATATGCCTCTGCAGCCTCTTTGAATTTTTCTTCTGCTTCTTTGTCTCCCGGGTTTGTGTCCGGGTGATATTTCTTTGCTACCTTACGGTAAGCTTTTTTCAAATCCGCCTCGGAGACACCTTTTGTGACTCCGAGGACTTCATAATAATCTCTTTTATCAGACATCTGCACTCACCCTTATTATTCGTAATCTGCTTTTATCAACTTGCTCCCCGTTCTAATGCTTAGACTTCCTTGTAGTCTCCATCCACTACATCGTCTGAATAATCCGGTGTGCCTGTGCCTGTACCAGCGTTTGCACCAGGGCCATTCTGCTCATAAAGCTTTGAGAACAATTCCTGAGCGCTGTTCATCAATGTTTCCTTACCAGCTTTAATCTTCTCTACATCGTAGTCTGTCATGGCATCCGGATCTGTGCTCTCGATGATATCCTTCAAAGCCTTCAGATCAGCCTCTACCTTTGTCTTATCTGTTGCAGAAAGCTTATCTCCTACATCAGAAAGTGCTCTCTCTGTCTGGAATACCATAGCGTCGGCATCGTTACGAACCTCGATTGCTTCCTTACGCTTCTTATCCTGTGCCTCGTACTCAGCAGCTTCCTTAACAGCTCTATCGATATCCTCATCGGAAAGGGATGTTCCGGATGTGATTGTGATATGCTGCTCACGACCTGTACCAAGATCCTTTGCAGATACGTTTACAATACCGTTTGCATCGATATCGAATGTAACCTCGATCTGTGGAACACCACGTCTTGCAGGAGCGATACCATCCAGTCTGAAACGTCCAAGGCTCTTGTTATCTCTTGCGAACTCACGCTCACCCTGTACGATGTTGATATCAACGGCATCCTGATTATCCTGGGCTGTTGAGAAGATCTGGCTCTTGTTTGTAGGAATGGTTGTGTTTCTCTCGATCAGGTGTGTAGCGATACCACCCATTGTCTCGATAGAAAGTGTCAGTGGTGTAACATCCAGCAGAAGGATTTCACCGGCACCTGCATCACCTGCAAGCTTACCACCCTGGATAGAAGCACCGATTGCAACACACTCATCCGGGTTGATACCCTTGAACGGATCCTTACCTGTCAGTTTCTTAACCATATCCTGTACAGCGATGATACGTGTAGAACCACCGACCAGAAGTACCTTATCAAGGTCTGCTGCTGTCAGATCTGCATCCTTCAATGCTGTCTGTACAGGAACTCTTGTCTTATCTACCAGATGTGCTGTCAGTTCATCAAACTTTGCACGTGTCAGATCCATATCAAAGTGCTTTGGACCATCCTGTGTTGCTGTGATGAATGGAAGGTTGATGTTTGTTGTTGTAGCGGATGAAAGCTCTTTCTTTGCCTTCTCTGCTGCTTCCTTCAATCTCTGCATAGCCATCTTATCTGTTGAAAGGTCTACGCCCTCAGCCTTCTTGAACTCTTCGAGCATATACTCTGTAATTGCGTTATCGAAATCATCACCACCAAGCTTGTTATCACCGGCTGTAGCAAGAACCTCGATGACACCGTCGCCAATCTCAATGATAGATACATCGAATGTACCACCACCAAGGTCGTATACCATGATCTTCTGCTCTTCTTCGTTATCCAGACCATAAGAAAGAGCTGCGGCTGTAGGCTCGTTGATGATACGCTTTACATCCAGACCTGCGATCTTACCGGCATCCTTTGTTGCCTGTCTCTGTGCATCTGTGAAGTATGCAGGAACAGTGATAACTGCTTCTGTAACCGGCTCACCGATATAGCTCTCGGCATCTCTCTTCAGCTTAGAAAGAATCATAGCTGAAATCTCCTGTGGAGAATACTTCTTACCATCGATGTCTACCTTGTAATCGCTACCCATATGTCTCTTGATAGAAGCGATTGTCTTATCTGCGTTTGTAACTGCCTGACGCTTTGCTGCATCACCAACGACACGCTCGCCGGTCTTTGTAAATGCAACAACAGATGGTGTTGTTCTTGAACCCTCGGCGTTTGTAATAACAACCGGCTTACCACCTTCCATAACTGCTACACATGAATTTGTTGTACCTAAGTCAATACCAATAATCTTACTCATAATATTTTTCCTCCTAATTATTATCTCTTAAAATATACTAAATGATTTATTGTAAAAGGTTAATTTGCAACCTTTACCATACTGTATCGCAATACCTGATCCTTGTACATATAACCTTTCTGCATTTCTTCGGCTACTACATTTTCTCCGAAATTCTCATCCTCCACATGTGTTACCGCATTGTGGTAATCCGGATCAAATGCCTTACCTTCTGCATCCATCGGCTTTACGCCAAGACCCTCAAGTGATACCATGAGCTGCCGGTAGATCTTATCGACGCCCTGTTCAAATGCCCGGTCCATATCCTCTTCCGGAATACTAGAAAGGGCACGTTCCAGATTATCGACAACCGGAAGCAGCTTCTCTAATACTTCCTTGGCTCCGATGTCATACATCTTCTTGGATTCCTTCTCGTTCCGCTGACGCATGTTCTCAAACTCTGCCAGCAGGCGCTTATATTTCTCTTCATTTCCGGCTGCCAGTTCCTGCGCCTTCTCCAGCTCGAGCTGAAGAGCCTTGCTGCCTCTGCGGTTTCCTTTTGAAACCGGCTTTGGCTTTGCGGCTTCCGCATCTTCCTTGTTTTCTGCCGGAACAGTTTCTTCCTCGTTCACCTGCACATCGGTTCCTTCTGTTACCGGCGCATCATCCACAGCCTTAACTTCTTCGACTGTCTCCGCTTCTTTATTTGCATTTACATTTGTCTTATTGGCCATTCTCATTCACCCCTTCGCCTTTCTTGAATATCTCATCGAGTTCGATTGTCAGATTCTTCAACGTACTGACAACCTTCTTATAATCCATTCTCTTCGGTCCCAATATTCCAATTGTTCCCTTTGCGCCTTCCGGCATCTGGTAGGTCGCTGTAACAAGAGAGCAATCTTTCAGGCTTGGTGTCTCATCTCCAATATATACCTGAATTCCGGATTCGTTCGTCTTTCCGGTTGTCTCTTCCAGCAGATGGGATACTTCGTTCTTATCCTCGAGCTTCTCAAGCAATTCACTCGTCTTGGATATATCTCCAAGCTCCGGATACTTCAGAATATTTGTCGCACCGCTGGTATAAACCTCAAGTTCCTGTGCCTCATGTATCGCTTCCACAATTCCCTGAAAGATCTGGTCTAATATCTCACCATACCCTCCGGACTGCTTCTTCATCGCCTGGATCATCTCCAGATTGATATCCTCTAAGCTTGCACCCTGTAAGAAGGTATTCAATAAGATATTAAATTTCAGAACATCTTCATTATCAAGGTCCACATTGATGTGAATCATCTGATTCTTAATAATGTTACCCTCAACCACAATGACTGCGAGAAGCGTATTCTCATCAACAAGAGAAAGCTGGATAAACTTGACTGTTTTCTCATAATTCGGTGCCGTAACCATCGTTGCATAATTGGTATTGTATGCCAGTACCTTCGCAACCTGTTTCAAGAGCACCTCCATGCGGTCCACCCGCTCTAACAGTGTGTCACGCTCCTGCTTTGCAACCTCTGCAAATTCTTCTTTCTCGTCCATCAACTGATCGACATAGAACCGGTATCCGGCATCTGTCGGGATTCGTCCTGCCGATGTATGTGGCTGAATAATGTATCCCATTTCTTCCAGATCTGCCATCTCATTCCGGATTGTAGCGGAACTTAAGTTCAGATCGGTGTACTTTGAGATTGTTCTGGAACCTACCGGTTCCCCAGTCTCCAGGTAATTGGAAATAATGGCTTTCAGGATCTTCACCTTACGCTCATCTAATTCCATCTTATCACCTCTTCGAAAACCTTTTATTTATTAGCACTCATTTCTATCGAGTGCTAACCCTATTGGTAGACTACCACTACATATAGTAATTGTCAAGGAAAATTATCATAATTTTGTGAAAAAAATGTGTAATTCATCTATATAAAAAAGAGTGCGGAAAACCGCACTCTTTAGGGAAGAAAAATCACGGATGATTGTAAATTTTATTTGTTATCTGCGTTTGGATTTTCCATCAATGTAACATCAACCGTCTTCTCCACATACGCATCGTCCTTCAGATATTCAAAAGTAATTGGAACCGTCTCTCCGGCTGCATAATAATTCAGTTTCTCTGTTAATTCCTCAGCACTGCTGATGGACTGTCCATCAATCTTCGTAATCACATAATTTGCCTTGATGCCTGCCTTCTGTGCGGCACTCTTGCCGGTTACTTCTGTGACAAGAACACCTTCCGGAATACCATATGCTTCTGACACATCGGAAGATACGGTTGCACAGGAGATTCCAAGATACCCTTTCTCATTCTCATCAACCTTTTCACGTGTCTGACGGTTCATCAGATCATCCAGACGATCCTGTACGGCAGTAATCGGAATTGCATAACCCATACCTTCAACGGTTGTATCGGAATACTTCGAAGAGTTAATACCAATGACTTCGCCCTTCATATTCAGAAGTGCACCGCCACTGTTACCTGGGTTAATGGCTGCATCCGTCTGAATGAGCGGTGTTGTGTTCGTGCTGTTTGTACGGTCCTTTGCACTGACAATACCGGTTGTAACGGACTGTCCATAGCCAAGTGCATTACCGATGGCTACGACCTGTTCACCGACCTTCAGGGAATCCGAATCACCGATTGTAGCAATCTTGATCTGATTCATCGTGGATTCCTTTATATCACTGAGCTTTACAACAACGATTGCAAGATCTGTGTCGCTATCGGTACTCTTCACCTGTGCCTCGTAGCTCTCACCATCTGCAAACGTTACATTTACGGTTGTGGCGTCGCTGACAACGTGGTTGTTTGTTACCATCAAAAGCTCACTGTCATTCTCACCGATGATAATACCAGAGCCGGAGCCTTCTGCTTCGTACTGCTGTGTATATCCAAACATACCCTGCTGCTCAACAATTGCTGAAATGTTGATTGCTACAACACTTGGCATAACATTTTCTGCGATTGTGGAGACATCCATGCCATTTCCAACCGAAGCGGTTGATGTCAGGCTCAGGGACTCTGTCGTCGGTGCAGATGTTGTGGAAGCAGCCTCTGTCGTTGTATTCATAAGTGCATCGAGCTTCTTGATCTGGTTTCCGGCGATTCCGTAGAATGCGCCACCGGCTACGCCGCCGAAGACTGCCGCACTTGCAACGACTGCCACGCCCTTCTTCCAGAAGGTACGTTTGTTATGTGGTGTCTTTGGAGCTTTTGATTTCTTGACTCTCTGTTTCTTTGCTTTCTTTACCTTTGCCTTCGCCTGTTCTGCATCTGCATTCCGGTAATCATTCTGATAATAACCGGTCTGTCCATAGCTATATGCATTCTGATTCGGCTGCTGGTAATTGTTATTATAGTAATGCTCGGTACCCTGGCTCATCTGCTGGGCGCGTTCTGCCATCGCCTGCATATATTCCTGTGTACGCATATCGCTGTAGTATGTGTTACCATACTGCTGTGCCTGTGTGTAGGCATCCTGCTGTGTATGACCGGCATGTTGTTCTGTCTGCTGTGTGGTACGCTTCAAATTATCCGTATTACTATCTCCGGTATCATACGGTGTCTCCGCATGTGGTGTCTGTTCCGCATGTTCATTTTCTCTGTTATTTTCAAATTCATCCATCATATCTATTCCTCCATTCGATATAAGCTTTATTACTTATCTTTGTTATGGCTTAATCATAACCCCAAGCTATGGTTAAATTTTGAAGAAAATGTCAAGAAAATGTGAATTCATCTATGGCGCCTGCAAACCTCTTTTTAGCATCTGCAGATTTTCTTCCATATAAGATAGGTATGTGCATCCCTTTTGTATGTCTTCCTTTGTTACTGACTGCATAGACGAAAGATGCAGGATTTGTGGCTGCATATCCGCCGACTCCGCAATCGTTCTTGCGAGACTGTCGGTGCCATTGTCCACCACATAGATGGCTGGCAGCTTGTACTCCTGCAATTTTTCTGCCAGATAGGTAACGGTATGCACACTTGCCTCCACATCGGCTGAGCAGCCGGAATATGCCGCAAAATAATGAATATCATAATCTTCTGCCAGATACAGGAATGGAAACCGGTCGCCGACTAAGATCGTCGTCTGCGTGGCTGCATCCCGCATGGTCTGATAATCTGCATCCAGTGCCTCGAGCTTTCCGGTATAGGCTTTGGCATTTGCCGCATACTTCTGTGAATTGCAAGAATCAAGCTTTGTAATGGCATCCGTTAATGTCTCTGTACAGACGATTGCATTTTTCAAGGATAACCACACATGCTCGTCGTAATGATCATCATGATCTGTGATTTCCACTTCATGTCCGTGCTCATCATAATCTGTGGTTTCTGCTTCATGTCCGTGCTCGTCATGATCTGTGATTTCTGCTTCATGTCCGTGCTCGTCATGATCATGTTCTTCGCCGTCATGATCATGATGATGATGTCCTTCTACGCCTTCCAATTCCACTTCATTTAACGCCCGGTCGCCAACCAGATCCAACAGACTGATGGCAACGATATCTTTATTACCAGACTCTGCAAGGGCATCGCTCACCCATGTATCACTCTCTCCACCGACATAGACTAACATCCGGCAATCCGCAATCTTCATGATATCCTGTGCACTCGGCTGATAGCTGTGCAAGTCCACGCCGTTATCGACCAGCATCCGGCATGTAAATGTATCTGTGTCTCCAAGGATTTCCCGCACCCAGTCATATGCAGCAAAGGTCGTACATAGAATCACGTTATCGTCCCTCTCTGCCATCACCGGTTTTGTGCAGCCCGAAAGCAGGGACAGGCAAAGCACAAGGACAATCCCGATGGATTTTAAATGTCTGTGTTTCATTCTCGCCACCTCTACTCTCTGTGCAGCGCGATTCCGATGATGCTGAATATCACAAATAACACAATATCAATCGCTACAATTGTCGCACTGACCGGCGTCGATGCTGCAATCGAAATCAGGATTCCCACACCGGAAGATACCACGCCATACACAGCGGAACAGATAAATACGCCCTTATAATTCTTAAATACACGCATCGCAGATAGTGCCGGAAATATAATCAACGCCGATACCAGAAGGGATCCGACGATGTTCATCGCAACTACGATTACAACCGCTGTGACAACCGCCATCAGCACATTGTAGGCACCAGTATGGATACCGGTTGCACGTGCAAAATTCTCATCGAAAGTCACCGAGAAAATCTTGTGATAATACAGAATGTAGAACACAAGCACTAATAGTGACATGATCAGGCAGATCCACACATCCGTATTCGATAATGTAAGTATCGACGCCGCTCCAAAAAGCGTCGAGCAGACATCTCCGGATACATTCTGGGATGTTCCCGATACATTCATGATCAGATATCCAAACGCGAGCGATCCGACGGAAAGCATCGCGATCACGGCATCTCCGTTGATCTTCGCATTCTGTCCAGTCTTTAACATCAGTATCGCCGCCACGACCGTAATCGGCAATATGATCAGTGTATTGTTCGTCATGCGCAGCACCATAGCAATCGCCATTGCCGCAAATGCCACATGGGACAATCCGTCTCCAATATAAGAAAACCGCTTTAACACAAGTGTCACACCAAGCATGGATGCACAAAAAGCAACCAGCACACCGGCAACTAAGATCCGACGGGCAAATGGATATTGCAGGTATTCAACTAATGTATTCCACATATCTATACTCCTTCTTCTCTTGTTGCAGCATAATCCGCATACTGTCTGCCGATTTCACTCTTTAAATACGCTTCCTTGGAATCAAAAAACTCCGGTGTATCACTCACATGCAACACCTTGTTTGCATATTGTGCAGCTGCCTGTGTATCGTGCGATACCATTATGATCGTGATTCCTTCCCGGTTCAGCTTCTGGATCAGTTCGTACATCTCGACTGTCACACGGGGGTCTAATCCTGCCACCGGTTCATCGAGCAGCAGAAGCTTCGAGGTTGCACAGAGTGCCCGCGCCAGCAGCACACGTTGCTGCTGTCCACCGGACAGATCACGGTAACATTTCTTCATAAACGGCTCAATCTCCAGCCGCTTCATGTTCTTCTGTGCGATTTTCCGTTCCTCTTTGTTATAGAACGGACGCATGCCACGTTTCGACAAGAACCCTGACAAAACGATTTCCTGCACGGATGCAGGGAAATCACGCTGTGTCACGGTCTGCTGTGGCAGATATCCTATTTCATTTGCTTTCAAATCCTCGCCTCTGACAAGTTTTCCCTGCATCGGACTTTTCAGTCCCAGAATCGCTTTCATCAGAGTACTTTTTCCGGAACCGTTTTCGCCAAGGATGCAGAGATAATCCCCTTGTTCGATGCAGAAATTCAGATGTTCAACCACCGGTTTTCCTTCGTATCCAAGGGATACATCTTCACATGATAGAACCATCGCGGTTCCTCCTTTCTGTTTTATACTTATAATTTGTGTGTTACATATATTTCAAAAACAATTCATTTATATACGATGTATTGAAATTGAGATGTTCTAGATGCTCTGATTTACTCCATATAAACGCACGCAACCGCCGCCAATTCGCCATCCATGGCTCAGTGGCGGCTTGTTTGAACATCGTGTTCAAACATTGCTGATTGATTACAGAGCATCAAGAACATCTAAATTCCAAACATATGTATATTTCATGAATTTGTTTTTTGAAATATATGAAATACACACAAATTACAATTGTTCTATAATTCTTCGAACCTCTTGTTCTAATTTTCCTTAATTAGTTGAAATATACAAGCTCTTCTTCGGCTGGCTTGGCCGGTTCGATCTTGGTTGCACGGATCACAGGCCCTTCGCCCTCAAATTCCGGATAGAACTCCTTGTCAATCGTTCCGGTTACTGTTACCCATTGTCTGTCCTTCAGATGCTTTGTCAGATCGGAATAGCACTTAAATCCGATAAATGCAACATCTTCGGCACAGCAGGTCATCGCAAATCTACCCGGTACGAATTCATTTGCCTTGTAGCTCTTTGGCTTGTGTACCATCGCCTTGAATGTAATCTGCTTTCCTACATATTTGTCCGGATTATCACAGGCATCAATATAGAAGATACCGTAATCTTCATCTTCAAGTGTGATGCTAGGCTTATCGATCTCATATGGCAGATCTAACTCCTCATCACCGACATCGGCTGCGCCATCTTTGTTCTCGAAGATAACCTGTGCACGACGATTTACCGCACGGATGCTCCGGCGGTACTCCGCACGCTTTGTATTCTCATCGCATCGGTTGAAGATAATCATATCCGCGCTCGATAACTGTTCCATCATCATCGCCTTCATATTTGCCACATACACATCAAAGGTGGATGCATCGACAAATGTGATTACCTGTACGATCGTCCAGCCCTTTGGCACACGGATAGAAAACAGCTTGTCCATCTTCCATGTACCGTTATACTCGATCATCACACGAGTTGGCTTGTACTTATCCTGCAGGTCAAGCAGATATTCGGTATTCAGGTTGGATTCCTCCAGATATTCAACAAAGATATTCTGGCTCTTCAGATACTCCTCGTCATACTCCTCAATGCCCTCTTCGCAGACAAGCAGAAGGGTTGGTTCGCCTTCTGTAAATCCACGATCAATCAGAGTTTCGTTCGCAAAGGTTGTCTTTCCGCTTTCCAGAAAACCCATAAACATATATACCGGAATCTCTTCTACTTCCTTTGTTGGTCCCATAGTCTATTTCCTTTCTTCTCTATCTGTCCGTCAGCCGGGAAGTGGGGCAGATCCCGCATACCACCGGATCCTGCCACTTCTCAACCGCCTATTATTTTTCTTCCTGATGCTCCGGTTTATGCAACCCCGAACAACTCTGCCAGCTTGTCTTCCTTCAGATTGCTTCCGATCACGCAAAGCTTTCCCGTATAATCGGCAGCGCCCTTACGAATCTCATATTCGCCCGGTGTCAGGTCGAAGTGAATCCACTCACCATCCGTATTCGGAACGATACCCTTTGCACGCAGGATAACTCCATATTCATCTGCGTTGTCAGCCAGTGTCTTCAAGATCTGTTCCATATCAGCATCTGCAAACTTCTTGGCAGTCTCCTTGCCCCAGCTTGTAAATACCTCATCTGCATGATGATCATGATGGTGGTCATGGCAGCCACATGTACATCCAGGTCCATGCTCGTGATGGTGGTCATGTTCCTCATGGTCGTGATGATGGTCGTGCTCCTCATGGTCATGATCGTGATGATGGTCGTGCTCCTCATGGTCGTGATCGTGGTCATGCTCCTCATGGTCATGATCGTGATGATGGTCATGCTCCTCATGGTCATGATCGTGATCGTGGTCATGATGGTGGTGATGATGCTCTTCCTCATGCTTTCTTGCAATCTCAACTGCCTCTTTGATCAGCTTATCGAGTGTATTTGCATGCTCCATGGCATCTAAGATTACCTTACCGTCAATCTCATCCCAAGGTGTTGTGATAATTGCTGCATCCTTGTTATGCTCACGCAGCATAGCAACAGTATCACTTACCTTCTTCTCCGGCACATTCTGTGTACGGGAAAGCACGATGGTTCCTGCACTCTCTACCTGGTTATTGAAGAACTCGCCGAAGTTCTTCATATACATCTTGCACTTTGCTACATCAACAACCGTTGTTGCACTGTTGATTACAACATCGGCATCCTGCTTTGCATCTTCGACTGCCTTCATCACATCTGACAGCTTGCCAACACCGGATGGCTCAATAATTACACGGTCCGGTGCATAATCTACGATTACCTTCTTCAAGGCTGTACCAAAATCTCCGACAAGGGAACAGCAGATACAACCGGAATTCATCTCTGTGACTTCCACGCCTGCATCCTTCATGAATCCGCCATCAATACCGATCTCACCAAATTCATTCTCGATCAATACAAGCTTCTCACCCTGATATGCCTCCGCAATCAGTTTCTTGATCAATGTTGTCTTACCTGCACCTAAAAATCCTGAAAGAATATCAATCTTTGTCATCTCTATTGCCTCCTAAAAAATATTTCTTTTTTCGTCAACTTTATATGATAGCACATTTCTATTATTTTTTCCACATGCTATGCATCCTTATTCTTCAATGTCACTTCCATCTGGTCAAATGGAATCTCAATGCCCTGTGCATCGAAAGCATACTTGATGGCTTCCTGTATTTCCCATTTTGCCTTCCAGTAGTTTTCCGTTGCAACCATACAGCGGACACCCATCTTGATGCTGCTGTCCCCGAAGGAATCCACGAACACATCGACTTCCTTCGTTTTATCATAATACTGATTTTCCGTTACAACCTGATACAATGTATCCTTTACTTTTTTCAGATCTGAATCATAGGCTACTCCGACCGCGATGTCCAGCTTTCTTGTTCCCGCTGCTGTCACATTGACGATCGAATTTGACGTAATGTTTCCATTCGGAATCACAATGATCCGGTTGTCATACGTCTGCAACTTCGTATAGAAGATGTCGATTGACACGACTATACCTTCGCACTGCTTGTCATTCTCAATGATGTAATCACCAACTCGAAACGGCTTCAATATAAGTATCAGCACACCACCTGCGAAGTTTGCCAGACTGCCCTGCAGCGCAAGACCGATTGCCAGACTGGCGGTTCCAAGAATCGTGACTAACGATGTTACCTGGAATCCGACAATAGATGCTGCCGTGATAAATACGATGGCATAAAATGTGAATTTAATCAGCGACAACAGAAATGACGCAACACTTTCCTCCATGTTTGATTTCTTGAAGGATTTGCGTATCATCTTCACGATCAGCTTCGACAGCTTCATCCCGATATACATACATAATAT